>Ga0105356_10000531_pt1 | contig 36209 bp, 35 predicted proteins | sample GOMGulsemesocosm_3_FD_83502 | JGI IMG/M metagenome (GOLD analysis project Ga0105356, IMG submission 83502) | Methane-oxidizing microbial communities from mesocosms in the Gulf of Mexico - GOM9D Gulf of Mexico | ecosystem: Environmental > Aquatic > Marine > Cold seeps | place: Gulf of Mexico...
TACGTAATCAACAAAAAGAATCCTAGATTCAAACAAAGACAAGGTTAATTATGGCTAGAATTGCAGGTGTAGACATACCAAAACACAAAAGAGGAGTAATTTCCTTAACTTATATCTACGGAATTGGTAGAAGTAGGGCTAAAGAAATATTATCTACGGCTAAAGTAGATGAGAGTACTAAAGTTTCAGATTGGACTGATGAAGAAATCAGTAATATTCGTGAAGCGGTTGGAACTTTTACCATAGAAGGAGAGTTACGTTCTGAAACTCAATTAAACATTAAGCGATTAATGGATATTGGATGTTACAGAGGGATACGTCATAGAGCGGGTCTTCCATTGAGAGGACAACGTACTAAGAATAACTCAAGAACTAGAAAGGGTAGAAGAAAAACAGTTGCTAATAAGAAAAAAGTAACTAAATAATAATTAATTAGACATTAGTCATTAGTAATTAGACGTTAGATCGAATCTGTTTGAAATGTAAAAGTTTAGGATTCTAACAACTAAAAACTAGCAACTAGAAACTAAAAAATATGGCAAAGTCAAGTACTAAAAAACGTAAAGTTATAGTAGAATCTACTGGAGAAGCACACATAACTGCTTCTTTCAATAACATTATCATTTCTCTTACCAACAAAAAAGGTGACGTAATTTCATGGTCATCTGCTGGTAAAATGGGATTTAGAGGTTCAAAGAAAAATACACCTTACGCAGCTCAATTAGCTGCTGAGGATGCTTTAGGAGTAGCTAAAGAAGCTGGTCTAAAAAAGGTAAAAGTATATGTAAAGGGACCTGGTAATGGTAGAGAATCTGCTATTAGATCTATTCATAATGGTGGAATTGAAGTTACAGAAATTATTGATGTAACACCAACACCACATAATGGATGTAGACCTCCAAAACGTAGAAGAGTTTAAGTTTAATAATAATAAGTATCAACGAGAGATCAACGATTATCGAAGGATAAGATTAAGACCTTAATTCATAATCACTCTCAAAACAAATTTAATATGGCAAGATATACTGGTCCTAAAACTAAAATAGCACGTAAATTCGGTGAAGCTATTTTTGGAGAAGATAAATCTTTTGAAAAAAGAAATTACCCTCCAGGGCAACACGGAAACAATAGAAGACGTGGAAAAAAATCGGAGTACGCTATCCAATTAATGGAGAAGCAAAAAGCTAAATACACTTATGGTGTTTTAGAACGTCAATTTAGAAACATGTTTAAAAAAGCAACTGCTGCAACTGGAATTACAGGTGAAGTGTTGTTACAATTATGTGAATCTAGATTAGACAATGTTGTATTTAGAATGGGATTATCTCGTTCTAGAAGAGGTGCTAGACAATTGGTTTCTCACAGACATATAACAGTTAATGGAGAAATTGTAAATATTGCATCTTATTCTTTAAAAGCTGGAGATGTTGTTGCTGTAAGAGAGAAATCTAAATCTTTAGAAGCAATTGGTAATGCATTAGCTGGTTCTAGCAATGTTTATGAATGGATTACCTGGAATAGTGATACTATGCAAGGAACTTATGTTTCTGTACCTGCAAGAGTTCAAATTCCTGAAAATATTAATGAGCAATTCATCGTTGAATTATATTCTAAATAATAACTGATACATTAAGCAATATGGCAATTTTAAATTTTCAAAAGCCCGATAAAGTAATCATGATTGATTCAACAGATTCGGAAGGTAAATTCGAATTTAGACCTTTAGAACCTGGTTATGGATTAACAGTTGGAAATGCTTTAAGAAGAGTTTTATTATCTTCTTTAGAAGGATTTGCGATTACATCGGTTAGAATTGAAGGCGTAGAACATGAGTTTTCTACAATTGCAGGTGTGGTAGAAGATGTAACAGAGATTATTCTAAACTTAAAACAAATTCGTTTTAAGCGTCAGATAGATGAGATTGATAACGAATCTGTTTCTATTTCTATTTCTGGACAAGAGCAAATTACTGCTGGAGATTTCCAAAAGTTTATTTCAGGGTTTCAAGTTTTAAATTCAGATATGGTTATCTGTAATCTTGATCCTAAAGTAAGTATCAATATGGAGATTAGTATTGAAAAAGGAAGAGGATATGTACCTGCTGAAGAAAATAAAAAAGCGACGGCTCCAATTGGTACAATCTTTACAGATTCTATTTATACACCAATTAAAAATGTTAAATATAGCGTTGAGAATTTTCGTGTAGAGCAGAAAACAGATTATGAAAAATTAGTTTTTGAAATCTTAACAGATGGTTCTATTAGTCCTCAAGATGCTTTAACAGAAGCTGCTAAAATATTAATTCATCATTTCATGTTATTCTCTGATGAAAGAATAACACTAGAAGCGGATGAAATTGCACAAACTGAAACTTATGATGAAGAATCACTTCATATGAGACAGTTGTTGAAAACCAAACTTATTGATATGGATCTTTCAGTACGTGCACTTAATTGTTTAAAAGCTGCTGAAGTAGATACTTTAGGTGACTTAGTATCATTTAACAAAAATGACCTGATGAAGTTCCGTAATTTCGGTAAAAAATCTTTAACTGAGCTTGAAGAGCTTGTTAATGTTAAAGGTCTTAACTTTGGAATGGATTTAAGTAAATATAAACTAGATAAAGACTAACACATCATAATTTTGCTCTCTGCATGAGGTAGATTGTAGCAAGATGATGGTTAATAACAAAAGATATGAGACACGGAAAGAAAGTAAACCATTTAGGTAGAAAAACCGCTCACAGAAAATCAATGTTGGCAAATATGGCTTGTTCTTTAATAGAGCACAAGCGTATTAACACTACAGTTGCAAAAGCTAAAGCTTTAAAACAATTTGTAGAACCAATGATTACTAAATCGAAAGAAGATACTACACATAACAGACGTATTGTTATGTCTAGACTTCGTCAAAAAGATGCAGTAACGGAATTGTTTAGAGATGTTGCTGTCAAGATTGGTGATCGTCCAGGAGGATATACAAGAATTATTAAACTTGGAAATCGTCTTGGTGATAATGCTGATATGGCAATGATTGAACTTGTAGATTATAATGAAATTTATAACGCAGGGAAAGAGACTAAAAAGACGACTAGAAGAAGTCGAAGAGGTGGTAGTAGCAAGGCTACTGCTCCAGCAGTTGAAACAAAAGCTACTAACGAAGAAGAGTAGGTTATTGTTTTAACATAAAATGATATAATACATTGATTAGATGTGTTAAAAAAAGGGTAAACTTTATAAAGTTTACCCTTTTCTATTTACTTCTTTCACTATTTTTGACCAATAAATTTAAAATAAACAAATGAAATCAATTTTAACGTTAACAATCATTCTTTTTTCAATTAGTATATCTGCTCAAGTAAATGAGGGTACATCCAAAACGGCTTCTACAAGCAGTGATATGCTAAGAATAACTAATGCAAATAATTTTGGACACACAATGACTTTTATTAATCCGAAGAGAATAGTAGAAGGATCTGTGTATTTATTTAATAAATGGGATAACCATGCCGTTATTATAACAAATGATAATCAAAGATTTTCAATTAAAAATATTAATCTAAATATTGAGCGTAACATCTTCGAATCTAAAATTTCAGAAGACTCTTTATTTACTTTTAATTTTAATAACATTGATAAGTTTATAGTAAACAATAAGGTTTTTAAAAATTTCTATTATAACGATGATAATCGTGTTTATGAAATGATATATGAATCGGACGAGTTTACAATTATGAAAGGACACAAAATACAATTGATTGAAGGTTCTGCAAATCCAATGGTAAATAGAAAATTTGATAAGAATATTCAAAAATATTCTTACTACATTAAAAGGGATGATAAAATCAAACCATTCAAATTAAAAAAACAAAAGATTTTACGTTTAGTAGATGGGGATGTTGAAAGAGCTCAGAAAATTGAGGAGTATGTTAAAAATAATAGACTTTCTTATAAGAAAGAATATGATGTAAAAAAGGCTTTGGAGTTTACAGCGAAAAATTAAATTAAATTAATTTAAAATAAATAAAGTTATGAGATATCTTTTATTATTAATAGTGACTCTTTTTACAGGGGTGATTACTGGACAAAATGAAGGCTTAAGGAATAATGCGGCGCAGTTGACTGTTGTTGCAAATGCTACTCAATCTTCCTTTGGAGCCACCATGCATTTTACAAATCCTAAAAGAGCAACAGATGGTTCTGTTCATTTGTTTTCAGGATGGGATAATTTTGGTGTGATAATAACGAATGACCTTCAAAAGTTTTCATTAAAAAATATCAATTTGAACATCGAAAAAAACATTTTTGTATCCAAGATTGCAGAAGATTCGTTATTTACGTTCAATTTTAATAATATTGATAGATTCATAATTAATAATAGAGAGTTTAAGAATTTCTACCATAATAATGATAATCGCGTTTTTGAGCTGATATATGAGTCTGATGAGTTCACAATTATGAAAGGATATCGAGTACTTCTCATTGAGGGCTCTGCTAATCCTATGGTGAATCGAAAGAATAATAAATTGGTGCAAAAATCATCAATTTATCTAATGAAAGGAAATAGTATTAAACCTTTTAAATTATCAAAGAAAAGAATTTTAGGTCTTATTGAAGATAACGAAGAAAGGCTTAATAAAATGGAGAAATATGTTAAAGCTAACAATTTATCATATAAGAAACGAGTTGATGTTCAAAGAATGTTAACCTTCAGCTTAGAAGATTAGTTAGTATTTAGAATTTAATTATTTAGATGATAAACTTTGTTTAATAGTATAATTGCTCGAAATTTGGATGAGATGGATCTAAACTTTGAAAATATAAAATGTCTATGAAGTAAAGTAAATTGTCAAATAAAGTAGAGTACAACGTTAATAGAAACCATTTTTTTGTCTCCACAAATCAGTAAACTTTATGTTATTTAAAGGAGTTATTTAATTAACTCCTTTTTTTATGCGAAAAAATTATGTAAATCAACAGTATAAAATTATTTTTGCAAAACTTTACAACACAACGACAATGAAATACCAAACACGTAAAAAAGCCATAATCTTATTAGCCGATGGCGCCATTTTTTATGGCAAGGCAGTTGGCAGAGAAGGAAGCGCTTTTGGAGAAGTATGTTTTAATACTGGAATGACAGGCTATCAAGAAATTTTTACTGACCCTTCTTACTTTGGACAGCTCATGGTGGCAACCAATGCGCACATAGGTAATTATGGAGTTAATGATGAGGAAATTGAATCGGATTCAATAAAGATTTCTGGTTTAATATGTAAAAACTTCAGTTATAATTATTCGCGAGATTTAGCGAATGATTCGTTAGAGAGTTTTTTTGAGAAAAATAATTTATTAGCAATCTCAGATGTTGATACTAGAGCATTGGTTAGTTATATCCGTGATCATGGAGCTATGAATGCAGTAATATCAACTGAGGTAGATAATATTGAGGGCTTAAAAAAACAGCTTGCTGAAGTACCAAATATGGATGGTCTAGAGTTGGCTTCAAAAGTTTCCACTAAAGAACCATATCATTTTGGAGATGAAAATGCGTCCATTAAAATAGCAGCTTTAGATATTGGAATAAAAAAGAATATACTACGCAACCTTGCAAAACGAGATACCTATATAAAAGTGTTTCCGTATAATGCGTCTTTTGAAGAGATGAGTGCATGGAATCCTGATGGGTATTTTTTATCTAATGGACCTGGTGATCCAGAACCATTGGTTGAAGCACAAAATCTTGCTAAAGAGATTATAAAAAGAGACCTTCCATTATTTGGAATTTGTTTAGGGCATCAAGTCATTGCGTTGGCTAATGGTGTATCAACATATAAAATGCACAATGGACATAGGGGTATTAATCATCCTGTTAAAAACCTTATTACAGGAAAAGGGGAAGTAACTTCCCAAAATCATGGTTTTGCTGTGAATAGAGAACAATCTGAAGCGCATGAAGATTTAAAAATCACACATGTTCACTTAAATGATGATACGGTAGCAGGACTTGCAATGAAAAGCAAAAATTGTTTTTCCGTTCAATTTCACCCAGAAGCTAGCCCTGGTCCACATGATTCGACATATTTGTTTGATCAGTTTATAGCAAACATAAAATCAAAATAAAAAGAAAGACAATGAAAATATCAAATCATTGTCTTTTTTGTTTTACTAAAACGTTTTAGAAAGGAAAATGTACGATTCTTTTTAGGACATATAAGTTAAGCCAAGATTTAAACGTAAATTTGAATTTTAAATTTAATATCACACACTTATGAGTATAATAATTAATATCCACGCAAGACAAATTTTTGATTCAAGAGGAAACCCAACTGTTGAAGTAGATGTTGAAACAGAAAATGGAATTATTGGACGAGCGGCAGTACCATCTGGTGCATCAACTGGAGAACATGAAGCTGTAGAACTAAGAGATGGTGGAGATACATACATGGGTAAGGGTGTGTCCAACGCTGTAGATAATGTAAACTCAATTATAGCTCAGGAATTATTAGGTGTTTCAATTTTTGATCAAAATTATATTGATAATTTAATGTGCGAACTCGATGGAACTCCAAACAAGTCTAAACTTGGTGCAAATGCAATTTTAGGAGTATCATTGGCTGTAGCAAAAGCGGCGGCTAATGAGTTGGGAATGCCATTATATCGTTACGTTGGTGGGGTTAGTGCTAATACACTTCCTGTACCAATGATGAATATTATTAATGGTGGATCACATAGTGATGCGCCTATTGCATTTCAAGAGTTTATGGTAATGCCTGTAAAAGCAAAGAATTTTACACATGCCATGCAAATGGGAAGTGAAATATTTCACAACCTTAAAAAAGTGCTTCACGATAGAAACCTTAGTACTGCAGTTGGAGATGAAGGTGGATTTGCACCGACATTAGATGGCACTGAAGATGCTTTGGATACAATTGCAATAGCTGTTAGTAATGCAGGTTATAAGCTTGGTGACGATGTAATGATTGCTTTAGATTGTGCAGCAGCAGAATTCTATGAGAATGGAGTATATGATTATACTAAATTTGAAGGTGATAAAGGAAAAGTAAGATCTAGTAAGGAACAAGCAGATTATTTGGCTGAATTAGCCGCTAATTATCCTATAATCTCTATTGAAGATGGAATGGATGAAAACGACTGGGATGGCTGGAAATATTTAACTGAAATAATTGGAGATAAAGTACAATTGGTTGGTGATGATTTATTTGTAACCAATGTCGAGCGTTTATCAAAAGGTATTGATAATAATATTGCGAATTCTATTTTGATAAAGGTGAACCAAATAGGTACATTGACGGAAACAATTGCAGCAGTTAATATGGCGCATAATGCTGGATATACTTCAGTAATGTCTCATCGTTCTGGAGAAACAGAAGATAATACTATAGCAGACCTTGCAGTTGCTTTAAATACAGGTCAAATAAAAACAGGTTCAGCTTCCCGTAGTGATCGTATGGCAAAGTATAATCAATTATTAAGGATAGAAGAAGAACTTGGAGAAGTTGGTTTTTATCCTCAAGAAAAAGCATTTAAGATAAAATAAATTTATTGATTTATTCTATGAAAAGCGATTATTAGACCTCTAATAATCGCTTTTTTTTTAATTAATTTTTCTTATATTTTTATTGATAAATCCTTGGGTAGAAGCTTTAAAAATCGTGATATATTTCGTAAATTCGAAAAGTTGTTTTCAACAGCAAATCACAATAAAATATTAATACATATGTCAAATACCGCTACGTTAGAAGTTAACGGACAAAAGCATGAATTCCCTTTAGTTATAGGGACAGAGAATGAAGTTGCAATAGATATTAAATCCTTAAGAAGTGCAACAGGAGGAGTAACAACAATTGATCCTGGATATAAAAATACAGGCTCTTGTGAAAGTGGTATTACCTTTTTAGATGGAGAAAAAGGAATTTTAAGATATAGAGGATATTCTATTGAAGAATTAGCTGAAAAAGCTGACTTTTTGGAAGTCGCTTATCTTTTAATATTTGGAGAGCTTCCTACCAAAGAACAACATGATAAATTTCACTCCGATATAAAATCAAAATCTGTAGTGGATGATGATGTACGGAAAATTGTGGATGCATTCCCTAAGTCGGCACACCCAATGGGAGTTTTGTCTTCACTTACAAGCGCATTAACGGCATTTAACCCAACTTCAGTAAATGTTGAATCTGAAGAGGATATGTATAACTCTGTTGTTAAGATATTAGGCAAATTTCCGGTTTTAGTTGCATGGACACTTAGAAAAAAACAAGGACTTCCATTAGATTATGGTGATAACTCACTAGGTTATGTTGAGAACGTTTTGAAAATGATGTTTAAACAGCCAAATGAAGAATACATACAAAACAACATAATTGTTGATGCTTTAGATAAATTATTAATTCTACACGCCGATCATGAACAAAATTGTTCGACTTCAACAGTTAGAATTGTAGGCTCTTCTCATGCTGGATTATTTGCTTCATTATCTGCAGGAATATCTGCTCTTTGGGGACCACTTCATGGTGGTGCAAATCAAGCAGTTTTAGAAATGTTAGAGGACATAAAAGAAGATGGTGGTGACACTAAGAAATATATGGCTAAAGCAAAGGATAAAGACGATCCTTTCCGTTTAATGGGCTTTGGACATCGAGTATATAAAAACTTCGATCCACGTGCAAAAATAATTAAAGTTGCGGCAGATGAAGTTCTAGAAAGTTTAGGCGTAGAAGATCCAATATTAGAAATAGCAAAAAGCTTAGAGCAAGAAGCATTGAATGACGATTACTTTGTGAAACGTAAACTGTATCCAAATGTTGATTTTTATTCTGGTATTATTTACAGAGCTATGGGTATTCCTACTGAAATGTTCACTGTAATGTTTGCTTTAGGACGTTTACCTGGTTGGATAGCACAATGGCGTGAAATGCGTATGCGTAAAGAACCTATTGGTCGTCCAAGACAATTATATACTGGAGAAACGTTCAGGGAATTTAAAAACATAGACAAAAGATAATTTTGTTAATAATAAAAAGCTTCATAATTACTTATGAAGCTTTTTTTATACCTTCCGCTGGTCAATCATTTTAAAATCCCTTAGTGAGCATCTAATTATTATTGTATTTATCCATTAATAACTAAATATATTTTTTAGGTTTGCTTCATGTTAAAACTTAATATAAAAAACGAAACATCTAAATTAAGAGCGGTTGTTTTAGGAACTGCTGAAAGCAATGGACCAACACCAAATGCGGAAGATTGTTACGACCCTAAAAGTATACAGCATGTGTTAGCTGGAACTTATCCGAATGAAGCAGATATGACGAAAGAAATGGGGGCTGTTGCTGATGTATTCAAGAAATATGATGTTATTGTTTACAGGCCAAATGTTCTCAAGGATTGCAATCAGATTTTTTCACGTGATATCGCTTTTGTAGTTGAAAATAAAATAATAAGAGCTAATATTTTACCAGATAGAGATAAAGAAATTCATGCAATTGATTATATCTGGAATCAAATTGATACCGATGATAGAATAATATTACCTGAAGAGTGTCATGTAGAAGGTGGTGATGTTATGCCTTGGAATGAATACATTTTTATAGGTACTTATTCTGGGGAAGATTATCCTGATTATATTACAGCTAGAACAAATATGGACGCGGTAATAGCTATTCAGGAATTATTTCCAGAAAAAATAGTTAAGGCTTTCGAGTTGAGAAAATCCAATACCGATCCCAAAGAGAATGCATTACATTTAGATTGCTGTTTCCAACCTATAGGTAAGGATAAAGCGATTTTACATAAAAATGGTTTTTTAGTTGAAAGTGAATACGAATGGTTACTTAATTATTTCGGGAAGGATAATGTTTTCGAAATTACTAAAGAAGAAATGTATAACATGAATAGTAATGTGTTTTCAATTTCTGAAAATGTTATAATTTCAGAACAAAATTTCACGAGATTAAATACCTGGTTACGAGAGCAAGGATTTACAGTAGAGGAAGTGCCATATGCAGAAATAGCAAAGCAAGAAGGGTTGCTGAGATGTTCAACATTACCTTTAATTAGAGATTAGTAATAAAAATATAATAATTATGAATACCAACATTTTTTCAAAACTATTTGTGATTTGCTTTTTATTAATTGCAAACACATCGTTTTCACAAAAATTAAGCAGAGCTGAAAAAAAGATAATCAAAACTATTGAAGCAAATAATGAAGATGCGATTCAGTTTCTAAAAAAGGTCGTCAATATCAATAGCGGAACCATGAACCATAATGGAGTGAAAAAAGTGGGAATGGTCTTTAAAGAAGCTTTTGAAAATATTAATTTCAATACAACTTGGTTTGACATGTCTTCTGTAAATAGATCAGGACATTTGTTTGCTGAGACATCAGGAAGTAAAGGAAAGAAATTGTTGTTGATTGGCCATATTGATACAGTGTTTGAGGCCGATAGCCCTTTTCAGGAGTTTACTATGGTTAATGATAGTATTGCACATGCACCAGGAGGGAATGATATGAAAGGTGGAAATGTAATTATTTTATACGCTTTAAAGGCTTTGGCTCAAAACGGATTATTGAACAAAGCACAAATTATAGCAGCATTTACTGGAGATGAAGAAGCTACAGGAAAACCATTAACCGTCAGTAGAAAAGATTTAATTGATGCTGCAAAACGAAGTGATATTGCTTTGGGTTTTGAAACTTCTACAGGCTTTAATTATGCAACAGTAGCTCGGCGAGGTTCATCGGATTGGAAAGTAGAAGTAACGGGCAAACGTGCACATTCTTCAGGTATTTTTAGTGATAAAACAGGAGCAGGAGCAATTTTTGAAATGTCTCGAATTCTTAATGGATTTTATAATGAAGTAAGAGGAGAAGAGTATCTAACTTTTAATCCTGGTATTATTTTGGGTGGTACACAAATGAATTATGAAGAGGCATTAAGTAAAGGAAATACCTTTGGAAAAAGTAACGTTGTTGCTCAAACAGCAATTGTTTATGGAGGATTACGATTTATTTCTGAGTCACAAAAAGAAAAAGCGAGAGCAAAAATGCGTTTGATTATAAATGATAATTTACCGCAAACTTCTGCTAAAGTTACATTTATTGATAGCTACCCAGCAATGGGACCAACTGAAGGAAACTCTAATTTGTTGAACATATTAAATCAAGTAAGTTCAGATTTAAAACAAGGTGAGGTTGAAGCTTATGACCCTGGAAAGCGTGGTGCTGCTGATGTGTCTTTTGTAGCGCAATATGTAGACTGTTTAGATGGATTAGGTACAATGGGTAATGGCGCGCATACACCTCAGGAAACAGTAAATTTAAATACTATTGAAGCCTTAACAAAGCGTACTGCAATTTTGATTTATAGGCTGATTAATACTAAAGATTAAGTTGTAAATTAGTTGAGCTCTATGGAAGATCTGTATTTACTGCATTGAACTTCCCTTTAAAGACCACTAATAGTGCAACCAACACATATACGCCACAAACCGTTAAATATGGCCCAGATAGATTAGCAGGTAATGACAATTGCGTAAGTAATTTTGGCGTAATTGGTACTTCACTATCTAATGGCATAAATCTAATGATAGAAAGTGATGCATTTGAAATGGCATGAAAGCCTACTGCAAAAATTAAACTTCCACCAGATTTGTTATATAGCCAGTTAAAAATAAAAGTCCAAGGAAATACAAATGCAATTATAAAAAGGAAAGGGACATTGTGCATCCCTTGCCCTAACCAATAGGTTGGTAAATGCCATAATAAGTGAACTGTAGCAAGAATAAATGCAGCCTTTACCGGAGAGAAATTACGTTGTAACCTTGGTAAAGCAAAGCCTCTCCACCCAAGTTCTTCTCCAAAACCTGCTATTAAAAATGACGGTATGATAGCTCCTAACCAATACGCTGGTTTTAAATGAAAGGGATTAATTGCTCCATCATAGAATAATTGCCATAATGAGCGACCAACAAAATGAATTGAAACAGGCAGGAGCAATAATAATACCCAAAAATACCATTTCACTTTATATCGTTTAAAACGCCCAAACATTTGTGAGAGCCCTTTTTTACCGAAGAAATATAATGTTAAACCCACAGAGGTTAATGAAGGAGCCCAAATTCCTAACATGATTACTGGCATAAATTGGACTTTATGCCCAATGAAAAAAAGTAACCAAGAAAGGGTATAGGTTAAAATGAAAAATGTAATGACTTGTCGATTTGTGGAAACAGATGCTTTATTCATAATTGTACTATTTGTCCGTTTAATTATTTTGATAGGACAAATCTACATGCAAAAGCTATATTTATATAATTATGTATGCGCCACATCATGATATAGGGCAAACTTATAAACTTCGTTTTTGATATTGACTAGGAGTTAAACCTATATGTTTCTTGAACAAATGATTGAATCTACTACTTGATGCAAAACCAGATTCTTCTGCAATTCCTGAAATTGTAAAATGTTGCTTTTTGGGATCTTTTAAACTTCTTTTTGCATCCTCAAGACGTAATTGAATTAAATAATCTGTAAAACTTAAATTAAGGTTTTGATTTATAACTTGAGATACATATTTAGAAGGGATACTTAATTTTTCTGCAAAATTTGAAAGCTTTAATGTAGTATCACAATATAGTTTTTGATCCTCCATTGCAGTTGTTATTTTTTGCAAATACTCGGTAGATTTTTCTAACGAAAGTGGAGTAGTTTTGTATTTTTTTGGAGCAATACCGTAGGTGTTAGAAGAGTTCATTTCTTTGTAAGCAATGTAAAATATTGGAATAGCAAGTAAAGATGTGAAACTTTGAAGAATTGGTCTTGGTAAAATTTCTATTTCAAAATTACGTAAAATAGTGAGACTAAAATTTATCACTACTAACAAGGTAAATGCAATAATTGACGGCAGTGCCCAACTATAAAATTTTCGTTCAGTTTTATAATTTTTAAAACAAATATAAAGTGCTGAAAACAAATAGGAACTCATTTGTGTAAATGCTATAAAAGGGATGAATTCATCAAAAGTTTGCCAATTAAAAAAGACATCAATTATAAAAGGGATGGAATATGGTAGCACATGTGTTAAAACAATCTGTATCCCTGGTTTCTTTTGATTATAGATTACATATAAGTATAAGGTTGGACCAATAAACCACATAAAATTATTAGCTAAATCCTGAAGTATAATGGATTGAAATCCAGGATTGCTTAGACTTACATAAGTGTTTATTAATAATAAAGTAAAGCAAAAACAAAGTAAGGCTAATAGTAAATTTAGAGTCTTAGTTCCTTTGGATTTCAATATAAAATGAAGAAAAAGAAAGAGAGCTTGAACTGCGACAATTAAATTAATTATGGATATGATTTTTAGCATATAAAGGAATCGCTAATATTGCAAACATTATTATTTTAAAATAAAATTAGTCTTATTTCTAAAGACTATCAAATTCTACAAACTCAAATTCTGGAGAAGATTCCAGTAATTGTCTTAAAATTGAGGCATGACCATTTCCAAAAATTAATAGAATACGGTCATCTTTGTTTTCTGAGAGTTGTTGAATTTTTCTAAAAATCCTTAAGTTTCTATTATACCACCAAATAGATAAAATATCTGCTCCACGGGTGTCATCCAGTTTAAAATCCCCAATTAAATAACTACCATAATCATATTGATGGTACTCTTTAGAATTCATCTCCTTAAAATAGTCTAAAAGATTAGTTTTTGAAACCATTCTGTCATTATGATCCAGCCATTCACGTGCGAATGTTTCATATGGATCATCACTTTGAAAATCAAAATCTTTAAAAAGGTTCTCAAAATACAAAGAATCCAATTTTACCAATTCATCATCATATGACTTGGCATCAATACTGTAGATTGAATCTATTTTTAACTCAGAGGCTATTCGCATTCCAAGTTGATATCGTTCATCACGGTGCTCTCTAAATTCACCTTGTTTGTACTTTTTGAATTTTTCAGTGGCATTCCAGTTCTCAAAGGCTTCAATAGCAATTTTAGTAGGTTTGAATTTTTTAATATATTCTACAAGTTCTGTTACTTCAGATTTTTTTGGCTCAACTAAGACATCAATTTTATTTTCATCTAAGGTTTTATTTGCATCTAAACCAGGATAATTAAAATGAAAGGAACCAACAACGAGAACTTTTGCTCTTTCACTTGGAAAGAATGAAGAAGCTGACTTAATTATAACGTTCGATTTTTTTTCTTGATTATTACAGGAGACAAATATTATTGTGAAGACAAAGAGTAAAATGTTTTTCATAAGGACCAGTGTTTATTTAAAGAGAGCTTATTTTTCGAGTTGTTACAGAGGTACTTGAAGATTTAGTTTACAAGGATTAGAATATTGGATATATTTTTTATTTGAACCTTGAGTAATTCGGTTATAAAGTTTTAATTTTGCGGACTAATTCATATCAAAATGCTGCAAACAACAAGTACCATATTAATGGTTCGTCCTACAAGTTTTAGAATGAACGAACAAACTGCTGTTAATAATCATTATCAAAAAGAAGTTGTAGGGATTTCACAAGAAGCGTTGCAAGTTGAAGCGCAGCAAGAATTTGATGCATTTGTACAAAAACTTGAAGGAATTGGAGTTAATGTTATTGTGTTTAATAGTACAGATGGTTTGGATACCCCAGATTCTCATTTTCCAAATAATTGGATTTCGTTTCATGAAAATGGAACCGTAGGATTGTATCCTATGTTTGCGGAAAACCGACGTCTAGAGCGACGAGAAGATGTCTTATTGCAATTGGAAAAAGAAGGGTTTAAAATTGAAAATATTGTAGATTATACGAGTGCTGAAGAAGAGGAAATATTTCTTGAAGGTACTGGAAGTTTGTTATTAGATCGAGTTAATAGAAAGGCCTATTGCGCATTGTCTCAAAGAGCTGATGAAGATTTATTTATTGAGTTTTGCGAAGAATTTGAGTTTACACCTGTAGTATTTACAGCCAACCAATCTGTTGATGGTAAGCGTACTCCAATTTATCATACTAATGTTATGATGTGCTTGGGAGAATCGTTTGCGGTTATTTGCTTAGCAACTATCGATGATAAAAAGGAACGCAAAAATGTGATTAAGCATTTAAAAGAAGATGGTAAAGAGGTTATTGATATTACCGAAAAACAAGTCAATAATTTTGCAGGGAATATGCTACAAGTAAGAACTAATGATAATACTCTTTATACTATAATGAGTCAGGCCGCATATGATTCATTAACACCTTCTCAAATTACTATATTAGAAAAGCATGGTGAAATATTGTCAAGTTCTCTAAATATAATAGAGGCTTGTGGCGGCGGAAGTGCACGTTGTATGATGGCCGAAGTATTTTTGCCTAAAGCTTAATTTTATTAATTCTCTTAGATAAGGGAGTATTAAATGTGTCAATTAGGCAAATTAGTGCAATTAAACGTTGTACACCCAATTAGATATTAAGAAATTGGTTTTGCCTTTGGAAGTTCTACAAAGAATTTACTTCCCAGATTTTGCTCGCTTTCTACCCATATTTTTCCGTAGTTAAGCTCAACAAGCTCTTTACAAATAGAAAGTCCTAATCCTGTTCCTTTTTCGGCATTGGTTCCTCTTGTTGTAAAGCCGCTGCCTTTAAATATTTTTGCTTGGTTTTCTTCAGAAATACCAACACCTGTATCTTCAATACAAATTAAAACATTTCCGCTTCGATCGCGATTTGAAATGGTAATAACATCCCCAATTTTAGAAAATTTAATGGCATTGGCGAGTAAGTTCTGAATTACAATTTCTACCATACTTCGATCGGCATAAACAAAATCTTTAATGGATTCATCTAGCAGTATAATACGTTTTTGTTCAACTTTTTTCTCAATTAAACTCATTTTTTCATTGAAAATTTCTTGAATATTAAAAAGTTCTGGTTTTGGTTCTAAATTCTGCATTTGAGATTTAGACCAATTAAGTAAATTTAAGAGCAATGCTGTTGCGTTATCGGCGTTATCACTTAACTCTGGAATGAGTTCGTTAAATTCATCTTGAGATATGTTATCTTCTTTTAAAAGATCTAAAAATGCTTTTATACCTGTTATAGAATCTTTTAAATCGTGTGATACAATGGAAAATAATTTATCCTTCACTTGATTCATTTCTTCCAAATGTTTGGTTTGTTCTAGGATAGATGTATTCTGTATTTTGAATTCCTTGTTTTCTTCTTCTAGAATATTAGAATATTTTTTATTGCGTCGGTTATTTATAACTATACCTAATAAAACAATTAATAGAACAAGTAGTCCTGCAGCCAAGCTATAGGTGATAAGTTTTAATTGATTGTATGCTTTGTCGTCAGTTTGAGAAATATTGTATTTAGGGAGCTCTTCAGTGATTTTTTCAACACTAGTGTCTTCTATTGGCTCCTCAATAATAATTGGCGTGGTATTCCTTTTGTCTAATGTGTTTTTTAGTTTATGGTATTCACGCTGCCAATTGAATGCGTTTCTATAATTGCCCTTTATAGAGTCAATTGCAATTCTTAATTTGTAGTTTTTTAATAATTCTACATCATTATTAATTTCTTTTGAAATGCCATAAGCTTCATTTAATTGAATTTCTGCCAATCTAAGTTTATTTTGTTTTAAATTTAATTTGGCAATACTATTTAAAGATTTAAGAGTCCCAGTTTTATTTTTCGAGTTTCTATTTAAACGTAAACCTTCTAAAAGATAGGTTGTAGCTTTTGTATAATCATTGAACTGTAAATATTCATCGCCTATTCTTGGCAATATTTCTGCACGAATTTCCTGATCTTTATTGGGTTCGAGGTAATTAAGTAGCTTTTCAAAATATTCAATCGCTCTTCTATGTTCTTTTCGCATTGAATATAAAATTGCAATATTTTTAGTAGACATTTTAATTCCTGACTTGTCGCTTAATTGTTCTCTTACGCTTAATGCTTTAAAGTTATAGTCTAGTGCTTTGTCAAATTGATTAGTGTTGAAATATGCTTCAGCAAGATTGTTATATGCAGAGCTTAATTCTGATCTTAAATTATTGCTTTCAAAAATTTGTATTGCCGATAAAGAATAGTTTAGGCCTTTGTTATAATTGCCCCTTTTAATTTCAATAACCCCTACACTATTATTTACTTTAGCGATTCCTAAATCATCATTTAATTGTTTGAAAATACTAAGAGCCTTATTGTAATTATCTATAGCATTAAAATAATCATCTCTCTGAGAATATATGAGTGCCTTATAATATGCTATTTCTGCAATTGCTTTGTGATATTGTAACGAAGAAGCTAATTTTTCTGTTTGGGAAATGTAACCTAATGCTTTTTGATAGTCCTTTGAATTATATAATGATTCAATAAGTTGAATAGAGGTATTGACTTTCGTAGAGTCGAGTTTTTGAAAAGTTAATTGCATGACAAGACTATCTTGCTCTTTAGTTTGTGAAAAACTGGAGCTAATAGTAAATAAAATTGCGGTTAAAGCAATTAGTCTTTTCATGAATTTCAAGCGGTTTAAGGTATAACAAAATATGTGTTACCCAAACTTACCTTGAGGGAGAGGAAAATTAAGTAAATACAACAAAGCAATATGTTTGCTTTATAACAAAATTGAAGATCATCACCACTTATGGTTTTGATTAATAGCGTTTCAATTATATAACAAAAATTCACAAAAGCGTTTTAAATGCCTAATTTCTGCGTTTTAATACCAAAATATTAGATGAAAGGATAATTATTTTATTTTAAAAAAATCATCGATCGATAAACGGCATAAAAACACAACCAACTACGCTTTTGTCGATGAAATGCATGTTGTGCTTTTCTTTGATTTTAACTTATGTAATGTTATGACAATAAGATTGTTAATTATTGATTGGTATAGGTGTTATTATGCATGTCTTTATATTATAATTGGTGTTTAGAATTATAAGACTAATTAAATTGAGAGATTAAAAAAAGTGTAAATATTGATGAATTTATTTTATGTAAATCGTATTTATTCAATTTTATAAATGCTTTTGTATAATGAGATTTAATGGTTGACAATCTGTAGGAGGGAGATAATCTTTTTATTAGTGTTGACATTAAATCCTTATTAAAAGTTTTATCTTTGCAGCTTAAATTTTAGGAGTAATGACTATTCAAGAAACTTTATCATATCACATAAAGCAAGCGTTTAAACAATTATATTCATCTGAACTAGAAAATGTTGAGTTTCAAGCTACACGTAAAGATTTTGAAGGAGATATTACCGTAGTTACTTTTCCAATGTTACGTATGGTTAAAATGAACCCCGTACAACTTGGAGAATCACTTGGGGCTTATTTGGTAGAAAATGTTGATACCGTTAAGGATTTTAATGTTGTTAAGGGTTTTTTAAATATTGTAATAGCAGATACTTTTTATCTGAATTACTTTAATACTATAAAAGAAGAACAAACTTTTGGTTATGTTACCCCAGAAATTGAGGATTCAGCTGTTATGGTTGAGTATTCATCTCCGAATACAAATAAGCCGTTGCATTTAGGGCATATAAGAAATAACCTTTTAGGATATAGTGTTTCCGAAATATTAAAAGCATCAGGTAAGAACGTATATAAAACTCAAATAATAAACGATCGCGGTATTCATATTTGTAAAAGTATGTTAGCATGGAAACGATTTGGAAATAACGAAACGCCGGAAAACACTGGATTGAAAGGAGATAAACTTGTTGGTAATTACTATGTGAAGTTCGATCAGGAATATAAAAGGGAAATTGAAGTTTTAATAGCACAAGGAGTTTCTCAAGATGATGCAAAAAAGCAAGCGCCAATCTTATTAGAAGCCCAAGAAATGCTAAGAAAATGGGAGGCTGGAGATGAAGAAACCGTTACCTTATGGAAAACAATGAACCAATGGGTTTATGATGGTTTTGAAACGACATATACGAATTTAGGTGTAGATTTTGACTGTTTTTATTACGAAAGTGACACGTATCTCTTAGGAAAAGAATTTATTGCCGAAGGATTAAAAAGTGGTGTGTTTTTTAAGAAAGATGATAGTTCGATTTGGTGTGATTTAACTTCGGATGGTTTAGATGAAAAAATTGTATTGCGTGCGGATGGTACCGCGGTATATATGACACAAGATATTGGTACAGCTATACAACGAATTAAGGATTATCCTAATGTTGGAGGTATGGTTTACACCGTAGGGAATGAGCAAGATTATCATTTTAAAGTTTTGTTCTTAATCCTTAAAAAATTAGGATTTGATTGGGCGAAGAATTTGTACCATTTAAGTTATGGAATGGTAGATTTACCTTCTGGAAAAATGAAAAGCAGGGAAGGTACTGTTGTAGATGCGGATGATTTAATTGTAGAAATGACATCAACAGCTCAAGAGATTTCTCAAGATTTAGGAAAACTTGAAGGATATGATGAACTCGAAAAGCAAAGTATTTATAGTACCATTGGTTTAGGAGCTTTAAAATATTTTATATTAAAGGTAGATCCAAAAAAACGCATTTTGTTCGACCCTAAGGAATCTGTAGATTTTCATGGTAATACAGGTCCTTTTATTCAATATACTTATGCAAGGATACAGGCAATTTTAAGAAAATCTGATTTTGATACGAGTGATGTTATTTCAGAGATTAGTCTTCATGAAAAAGAAAAAGAACTTATAAAACAATTGCAATTATTTCCTGAAGTAATCCAGAATGCAGCTCAAAATCATAGCCCGGCACTCATTGCAAATTTTGCTTACGATTTGGTTAAGGAGTTTAATTCATTTTACCAAAATGTATCCATACTCGGCGCTCAAAATAAGGATGAAAAAATATTTAGAGTGCAATTATCTAAACTTGTTGCAAGTACCATAAAAAATGCATTTAGCTTATTAGGAATTAATGTTCCTGAACGTATGTAATTATAGTTTATAAGAAATTGAAATTTAGCAAGCAAAATTTAATTTTGCTTGCTTTTTTTATACCTAAGAATTTGCTTTAATTAGATTTTCAAGGCTATCAATAATAACATTATAAAAGCCCTCGAAAACAGATTTCATTTCTTGTTCTGCAGTGTCTTCGACATTAAAATTACAACCCCAAGAAATTTCACAGTTTTTGGAGTCGGTAGGTTTAACGAATACATTACTAACATAATTAGTAATAGGAAATGGACCTGAAAGAATTTCATATTCGAAATGCATATTCTCGTTGTCTAGTTTGTTTAATACCTCATTGATTTCTGCGCCATCAGGCATTATACAAGTTCTTTTAGCACCTACGCCTTGACCCTCTACAATTGATTTTGCTATTGGAGAGAATTCCTCAATACCTTCAAAAGTTGCTAATTTGGACCAAGCATCAGTTGCAGATACATTTATTGATTTAGTTACGTTTACATTTGCCATGTTTTTAAATTTTTAAGTTCATATTTGAAATATAAAATTAGGTAGGTTAGTAGATTAATAAAAAAATGGCGTTCAGTTACTATTCAATTAAAGCCAATTGCTCATCGATGTAAAGCTGTAATTGTGTTTTACTTTTAATTTTATATAAAATACTCAATCCAAAAATTAGACCTACTAAAAAATCAGCATAGGCTTCTATTTTTTGAGGATTTTTAATTTGATCCATTTCAATAGCATGGTTTAAAACAGCGAGATAACTGGCTCTCATATTTCCAAAATAGCGATCGTAAATATCTGATACTCGATTTTGTTCGTTTCTAAGTTCTACAACAGTATTAACCATAAGGCAACTTCTTGGGAATGTTTTGTCCAAGAGGGCATCTATTAACATATAAAAAAAATTCCTTAAGGATTCTAGACCCTCTTTAGAGTTTCTTATTTCTGCCATTATAGGATCTGATAATGAAATCACATAACTGTCAAGAGCATCCATAAAAAGCATGTCTTTTGTGTACTTATTATAAATAACAGACAAACTTACGTTTAAATGTTCAGCCAAATCCTCGGCAGTAACCGTTTTATATCCTTTAATCCAGAATAGATGTTGGGCTTTTTTTACAAATTCTGGATAAGTTTTATTAAGCGTACGTGCCATCTTGATCAATTTTATTAAGTATTAAATCCAAACTCATTTCAATGTATGAAATCCGTTCTTCAGAATTTTGAATTAAACAAAAACACATGCTATTGCAGAATAATCCTGTCAATCGTATAGCTAGTTGTTCGTGAATTTTCACTGATATTTCATGTCTTTGAAGTAAGCTAATTAAAGCATTTTCGATTTGTTTTAAGTATTCATCCAACCTTGTTTTTATGTTACTATTATTATCTGCAAGTTCAGTAGAAATATGGATAATGAAGCAACCTGGTGGGTGGGTCTCATTATTTTCTAAATAACTTAGAAAGAACTCTTTTAATATTTTTCTAAGAGGGAAGTCTTGCTTTAATAAAGCAATTTGTTTCCTGCTGTACCGCTCGTAATATAAGTCTAGAGCTGCTAAAAGAATCCCTTCTTTGTTTTCAAATTCTTTATATAAAGAAAAACGATTAACATTAGTTTTTTTTACAATATCGTTGATTGCACATGATCCAAAACCATGTTGCCAAAAAAGAGTGATGCAGCTTTCAAGAACTTTATTCGTGTTGAACTCTTTATACCGCATAATTTAGATCTTTTTTTGTATTCATAAAATTTATGTAATTATCAGTTTTGTTCCTTAAAAAATCTCATTATGAGTTAATTAAACAATCACTTAAACGAAGTTATAAAAAATATAATAAACAAGCTATTGAACTTTTATAGATAGACTAAAAGATCTCCTTTTCTTCTTCATTTTCATCTTCATTTTCTTTTGTGTCAATTTGTTCTATTAAATATTTTGGTACATCATCCTTTCTTGAATAAGTTATTGGAATTGGTAAAACACAAGCTAAACTTATAAAAAATGCTAATGCAATGAGACGTAGTATTCTTTTTGTCTTCATAGTATTCTAGGTGTAATTGCCTCCTTAAAAGGAAACATATTATTGAATAAATAAATTTGTAGTAGCCTTTGTTAAAGACCAGAGAACATGTAATTATACGATGCTTGTGTAGAGATTATCATCTATGTTTAATACAGATGATAACTTTAAATGAAAATGATTAATCCAAGACTCAGACTCAATGAGTATATTTTTTTGAGTCTTCTCATTTTGATTAAAATTCTCATTTTGAATTTGTAGAAAATGTTTGAAGTTAAAGCTATAATAGCTGGATAAATTAAAAAAGGCAAAGCTTTTATAAAAATGCACATAGTACGCCGAAGATGAATCATGATTACCATGAAGCACTTCGGTAATGGCACTTGAAGGTTTAACTTGTTCGTGTGTAAAACCAGAAAAAGAAATTAGGCTTACCAATAAGGTAAAGCTTAACAACCATTTATGTGACTTGAATACAAACATTATCTTGTAAAGATAGGTGTTTTAGAAATTATAATAGAAAAAGAAACCCTAACTCCATAATAGCGCTATTATGACCACTATTTTTTTTGTTGAGACCTCCGTTGGACGTATGCTTTACCCCTAGTCGAAAATCCACTATAACTATAGATGCATTATAAGATAAACCGAGCGCAAATACATCAGAAAAAGCAAAGCCTTTATCTAATCTTTCTGTTGATTTATTCAATAAGGTAGGGCCAACACTAAAAAGTGCATAAGAACTTAAATTCTTAATTATTTTATATCTAGAAATAAAGCCAACGCCTACTGTATATTCATGTATGGTTTTTTTCTTAGTAAACTTCTCTCTTAACTCTAAATAGTTGTCGTGATTATTTTCTTGAATGTAAAACTTGTTAAGTAATTGGTGTTCCGAAATGTAAATACCAGGTTCAAACAATAATTCAAAATTCCATTTTCTTTTAGATGCTATTACATAATTAATTTGCCCTTTATATGATCTAGTGTCGTAGTTGTAATCTTTGGCATCAAAGGGAAAATTTTGCTGAGTTCCTAAGCCATAATTAAAGCCTAATTTAATGGTTCCTTTTTCTTCTTGGGCATGAGCAATAATTATAAAAAAGAAAAATAAAATTAGTGTAGAATAAAAGGTTTTTGATATATATATCATTATAATATGAAATAGTAGATTTTAAATCGAGCTAAGTTAGTTTATTTTGATTCAATTGCAAATGCTTAAAATTTAAGTCTAAAACTAAAATTTGGAGTCATACCTAGGGATAGATTTTCTATTTTATTGATAGTATTATCCTCATTAAGAATATAGTAGGTATTAATAATATTAGATTTGTTGAGAACGTTCCAAAGTGATAACCCTGCAACAGCGTCGGTGTTGTTTCCTATTTTAAAGGTGTATGTTGATGAAAAATCTGCGCGTAAATAGTCGTCAAGATGACTGCTATTTGGTGCTTGGTAATTAATAGAATTATTAAGTAATGGAGTATCGTTGTCTGGTTTGGTAAATGGTTTGCCAGTTCTCCAGTTTAAACCAAAAGCAAACTTCAATTTGTCAATTGAATATGTTCCAGCAAATGTAAACGCATGACGAATATCAACATTGTTAGGGAATGATTGACCGAAATTTAAATCCTTAAAATGATAATTGTTTTCACTATAAGAATAACTTAACCAAGCACTAACTGTTTCAAACTGTTTATTTATTAAAAAATCAATGCCTTTAACTCGGTAATTTCCAATGGCATTTATAAATTGATATTGGTTTTGAAAACCTTGACTTCGAGTTGTGATGCCATCTACATCTTTTAAATAAGCTTCTACGCTAAGTAATAAATGGTTTCTATTAAAATGAATTCCAGTGGAGATTTGTTTGCTTTTTAATATTGGGATGGTGCTGTTGTTTGACAGAACCCAACGACGCTTTTCTACACCTAAAAAATCGTTTTGTAAATCTATAATTTGAGAGGTTGTCTGACTTTTAACCTCTCCTAATAGCTCTAAACGGAAATAATCTAAAAATCGCTGACTAAAACTCAATCGAGGTTCGATGAGATATTTAGAAAATTTATCAATATAATTTGCACGTAACCCAAGTTTTATTGTGGTGTAATTGGAAGCGTATTTTAGTTCATTAAAAATTGCATGCGTTCTTATGACTTCCTTTATATAACTTCTAAAAATAGGGTTGTTAACATCTTCTAAATTACTAATGCCTACTTCAGAGAATTGATAACCGCCTTTCCAAAGTAGATCTGAATTTAAAATATAATTAAAATGCAGTTTGAGACCATTGTCATAGACTTCATTTTCTTGAATTAAACGCTGGTTGTTTATAGCATCAAAATTAGTGGCGCCCAAGTTATAATTGGAAAAATAAATTTGAGAAGAACTGTTTAATCTTGTATTCCATGTTCTCGAGTAATCAATGGATAGTGCTGTATTTCGCTGAGTTAATTTACTGTCCAAAACTTCGGTGACATCATTTACATTAGACTGTTCTTCATAATTTAAATTATTAAAAACATTTAAAAAATTGAAACGGAGCTTATCTTTATTTGATATATCATACAAAAACTTTGTAGTGATATCATAAAAGTAAAAACGTTCGTTTTTAGAAATGGTATTGTCACTATTTTGATTGTTAGTCAAATCGGTATCCTGAAAAATACGTTTAAAATATTGGTCGTAAGTGGGAGTTATAACTAGATCGGTAAGCGAGCGTCGCGCAGACAACTGTAACTCTGTTTTTTCTCCTAAAGGAATTTTAGCATAGGCATCAGCATTAATTAAGTTGAAACCCGCTCCACCTGAAAATTCCTTACTTAGCGTATTTGATGATCGCATATCTATGATGCTAGAAATACCATCGCCATACATGGAGCTTGTTCCATTTTTGGAAACCGTAACATTTTGAGTCAAATAGGGGTTAAACGCTGAGATTAATCCAAAAAAGTGACCGGATTGATACATTTTAATACCATCCCAAAGTATTAAATTTTGATCATGAGTACCCCCGCGAATATTAACACTAGACACACGTTCGTCAACACTTTGAACACCAGGGAGCGCTTGTATAGTTTGTAATACATCAGGCTCTATGAGGCCAGGAAGAATCCCGAAGGCATTGGGTTTAATGTTTATGGTGCCATCATTTTTTAAGAAGATGCCTTTTGTAAGATAGTTTGAGATAAGAACCTCTTGTAAAAATTGAGTTTTAAAAGGATTAAATGATTCTTGTTTCGTTATTATTATAGTTGAAGTATTAAGTTGTTCGAAGCTTAAATCTGTTCTAGCTTCTAAAAAACGTAATAACTCAATAAAAGTGAGTTCTTTTGAAGGCTCATAAATAGTTATGTTTTTTAAGTTAGCATCTGCATAAGAAAAGCGAACACTATACCGCACTTCCATTTGTTTTAAAATATAGGTAAGGTCTCGTTTTTCTTCCTTATGTGATTGTGCTTTTGTAGGTGAAGCACTAAAGAAAAAAATAAATAGAAATACTAGGGCTGTTCTAATCTCGCGATAATACAATAGTGGTATCGTTTAATAATCTATAATTTATGTTTAATGGTAAAGTTATAGATTTTAATGCAAGTTCTTTGTCTTCATGGCTAAAATTTCCTGTGAATAACTGATTCAAATCTATATTTTGAGGGTCTAGGTTAACATTGTATTGCCTTTCAAACTCGTTTATAACGTGAGCGAAAGGCATACTTTTAAAGGAGCTTTCATTATTAATCCATGATGGATTTAAGGCTGTTTCTTTTTCTTTAGCAATACGTTTCCCATTTAATATTAAAAAGCTTTCTCCCGGTTTAAGAGTTACAATGTTCGATTTTTGTGTTACTCGTACTGATCCTTCGTAACAAACAACTTCAAAATAATTTTGACGCTGTTTTACATTGAATTGTGTACCTAAAACAGTAACAGTTCCAATAGGAGTATTTACATTAAAAGTGGCACCTTTGGCAACTTTAAAATAGGCTTCTCCATTTAAACTAATATCACGTTTATTTTTCCAGTCTTTCTTGTTGTAAATTAAGGTAGATTCTGCATTTAGTGAAACAAATGAATCATCTGGAAGTTCTAATGTTGTTTTTTGAGCAACGAGTGTAGTTATGTTTGTGTCTAATGTGGTGGTGTAATAATATACACTAAATGAAAGCGCTAGAATGGCTGCAATACGTAACACAGGATTTAACCAATTATTGGGACGTGATTTAATGGTTTTAATTCGTTGTAACGCAATATTTAGCTCTCCCGAAGTATTATATTCAGGAGCTTTGAATTGTTTTACACCATGTGATAGCCTTACTAATTCCTCGTAATCTTCAAGCTGTTTAAAAGCTTCAAATTCTTGGGGATTTAGCTCGTTATCTAACCATTTTTTTATTAATTCTTCTCGTATCATGTTTTGTATTACAACTATATAACAATTAAGATTAAAAAACTCCTACCTATCTTTTTAAAATTCTAAATCAATTCATAATTCTTTGATATCTTCTCTTAGTTTTTTCAATGCGCCATAAATCCGCTTTTCAACCGCCTTTGTTGATATGTTTAAAAGTTCGGCAATTTCTCTATGCTTTTTACCTTCAATTCTATTGAGCAAAAAGGCAGTCCGTTGTGCCTCCGTTAAATTGGCAATGGCACTTTGTAATTTTTGCATATACTCATTGCCTTCTAAAATGAATTCAGGCGTTTCATTTGTATAATGTTTGGGCTTTTCTTTTTGAAATTTTAAAACCACTTTTTGATGTGCAGCCTCATTGAGCATCAGGTTGTTGGCGACTGTAAATAAATAAGATTTGGCTTTTCCGGGACTAACCTTATGACAGTTTTCCCAAAGTTTAATAAATGCTTCCTGAACTTTATCTTTAGGGTTAAATGCTTCTCCAAATTTATAATATAAAAAATCGTGTAGGCTCTTGGAGTATTTTGTAAACACAGATGAAAATAAGTTTTCATTACAGATATTATCGCTTATGTTTTTTGTCATTATTGCAGTTTGGAACTATAAAAATAGAAAAAAAGAAGTTCTGTGGTAGGAGTTTTTTAAGTTTAGCTGTTTTATTTAAAATTGATATTCATTAAAACCTACGTTATGAAAAAGAAATTCGTGAAAATTTTACTATTAACCTTTTTTGCCCTTTTTGCCTTTTCATCTTGTCAAGATGAAATAACTGATATAACCCAACCCGATGAAGAACAGGTTATTGTAGCAGATTCCCCATTAGCTACTATGATGAGATCTACCTCGAAGAATGACGGAACCCAAGATAATATCTTAGATGACGCCAATTGTATGTCCATTAATTTACCTGTAACTATTGTTGTTAATAGTATTACCATTACTATTAATACTTTGGAAGATTTAGAGCTTATTGTGGATATTTTTGAGGAATTTAGTGATGATGATGATGATATAGAATTTATTTTTCCAATTACCATTATTTTAAATGACCATTCCGAGATTGTTATAGAAGATGTGGATGAATTGGCAGATTTTATTGAGAGTTGTGAAGATACTAATGACCATAACGAGTGTATTGGATTTAATTACCCAATTTCGTTTTCAATTTTTAATTCGGAGTTTCATTTAATCAATACAATTACAATTGAAAACGATCGCCAATTATATCATTTTTTAGATAGAATTGAAGATGTTGAAGAAGCTATTCTAGCGAGTTTAAATTTTCCTGTCGAAATGATTTATACCAATGGAGATATCGTTGATGTTCATGATAACCAAGAATTGGCGCGTGCAATTAATGAGGCAGATGGTATGTGTGATGACGATGATGATTATGAAGATTGTGACATTGAAGAAGTAGACGATTATTTAATGGAATGCCATTGGAATATTCATCATTATAATGATGACGATAATTATAGGCCATTATATATGACGTTCATGGAGAGTGGAGAACTAAATATTATTAGTCAAATGGCTACAGTTGCTATAACTGGAAACTGGAGTACTACCGAGACTGATTCAGGAATAGTATTAAGTATTACTGAATTATCAGACCTTGAAGAAGCTTTAGGTGGAGATTGGTTGATCGTTGAATGTGATGATGATAGGTTCAAGTTAGTCAGAGCAGTTACTGGTGCTGAGAATACAAGAATGCTCATAAAACGACGCTGTGGAGACGAGCCAGATTGTGGCCCTCAAGAAATTAGAATGAATTTAGAGGAATGCCATTGGTATGCTGGATCAAACATAGGTGATAATAACCAATTGGGTCAATTTTATTTTGGAGCTGATGGAACTGTAGTAGTTTTGGATACCGTAAATAATGTTGAAGTATCTGGTACTTGGGAAGTTGCTTTAACAGCCTATGGGATTAAATTAATTATTGATTTGCCAGAACCTTATAATATGTTATCGCGATACTGGAGAGTTATTGAATGTGATGACGATAGAATTAAGGTAATACATGAAGATTACTACATTATTTTTGAGAGAGAGTGCTATAATCCATTTGAATGTTTCTCTGGAAGAGAATTTGACATTTGTGACGACGGAAATGAGTTTGATGGTATAGCGACGTTTAACTTAGAAGAGATTTTTGCTGACTGTCAGCAAGACGATGTCGAAGTTACTTTCCATAGTTCTCAAAGTGATGCGTCTAATGGTGTTGAAGCTCTGGAATCGATATATACAAATTTAACCAATAGTCAGACCATTTATGCTAGAGTAATGTTGGCTGGTAATCCAAATGAATATGAAATTTATCCAGTAGCTTTATATGTAGAAGACTGTAATGAAGGATGTACTGAAGAGGATGTTGATTCTTACTTAATGGAAGCCGAATGTCACTGGGTACCAGTTGTAATTAATGGGAGTGATGATTTTAATACTTATGATTTTTATTTCAATGACAACCAGGATCTAAAAATAATAGATGGTGATGGAGCTGAAATATTTGGAACTTGGACAACATCTGGAACGACTAACGATGGAGTTATAGTTAGTATTAGTCAAATAGATGGGACATTACAACAATTTAATGGAGATTGGTCAATAGAAGAGTGTGGAGAAGACCGTATGGTTTTTACAAATAATAATATTGATTTAATTCTGGAACGTGAATGTGAATAATAAAGAATACTATCTGCTTAACAAGTAGTAGTTGTTTTTAGTTATAGGTTAGAGGAAAAAGGGTTACAGTTTGTAACCCTTTTTTATTTTTTAAGGAAGAATATAGATAACATATCAATGTAAACATGAAATTTTCTTTAACTATCAACCAAAGTTTACGAATAAATTGTTAATCTCGTGAAAACGAGAATCTATGTAGGAGTAATTAGCAAATATTTCTTTAACTTTGCATTTCTTAAAATTTGAAGTAGAATATGTTTGATAATTTAAGCGATAAGCTAGACAAAGCACTTCACGTCCTTAAAGGGCATGGAAGCATTACAGAAGTAAACGTAGCCGAAACCTTGAAAGAAGTACGTCGCGCGTTGTTAGATGCCGATGTGAACTTTAAAATTGCTAAAGAGTTTACTAAGAAAGTAAAGGAAAAAGCATTAGGAGAAAATGTACTTACAAACTTGCAACCAGGACAACTCATGGTTAAGATTGTTAAGGACGAACTTACTGCCTTAATGGGAGGTGATGCAGCAGGGATTAATTTATCTGCTTCGCCATCTGTAATTTTAATGTCAGGATTACAAGGATCTGGTAAAACAACATTTTCTGGTAAGCTTGCCAATTATCTTAAAACTAAAAAAACTAAAAATCCTTTATTAGTTGCCTGTGATGTTTATCGTCCTGCGGCAATTGATCAATTACATGTTGTAGGTGAGCAAATAAAGGTTGAGGTATTTAGTGATAGAGGAAATAACGACCCAGTTGCAATTGCAAAAGCAGGTGTTGCTCATGCCAAAGCAAATGGGTTTAATGTAGTTATTATAGATACCGCTGGTCGATTAGCTGTAGATGAAGCAATGATGACCGAAATATCAAACATTCATAAAGCAGTACAACCACAAGAAACGTTGTTTGTTGTTGACTCTATGACTGGTCAAGATGCTGTTAATACAGCAAAAACATTTAACGATGTTTTGAATTTTGATGGGGTTATCCTTACTAAATTAGACGGTGATACTCGTGGTGGAGCTGCTATTTCAATTAAATCGGTTGTAAACAAACCAATTAAATTTATTGGTACGGGAGAAAAGATGGAAGCCATTGATGTGTTCTATCCGTCTCGTATGTCAGATCGTATTCTGGGAATGGGAGATGTAGTGTCTCTAGTTGAACGTGCTCAAGAACAGTTTGATGAAGAAGAAGCACGTAAACTTCAAAAGAAAATTGCTAAAAATCAGTTTGGTTTTGATGATTTCCTTAAGCAAATTCAGCAGGTTAAGAAAATGGGAAATATGAAAGACCTTATGGGAATGATTCCTGGTGCTGGAAAAATGATGAAGGATGTTGATATTGATGATGACGCTTTTAAAGGTATTGAAGCCATTATACATTCGATGACTCCAAAAGAACGTACAAATCCTTCTGTTCTTAATGCAAGCAGAAAAAAGAGAATTGGAAAGGGGTCAGGGACTTCTGTTCAGGAAGTAAACCAGTTACTTAAACAATTCAATCAAATGAGTAAAATGATGAAAATGATGCAAGGTGGCGGCGGAAAGAAGATGATGCAAATGATGAAAAATATGCGCTAATTCCTATTAACTGTCTGTTAGTCCCAGTCTCGGTTTTCAGTGAGCAGAAATATCAAAGAGTGAATTAACTAAAGAATATGGATTTTAAAAAATTATTAGCCTACCAAAAATCTTTTGAATTAGCTATGAATATTTTTCAAATTTCGAAGTCTTTTCCAAAAGAGGAAACCTATTCTTTAACTGATCAAGTTAGAAGAAGTTCACGTTCAGTTTCTGCAAATATAGCTGAATCATATAGAAAACGTATTTATCCAAAAAATTTTATAAGCAAACTAACTGATGCTGATGCAGAGAATTCTGAAACGAATACTTGGTTAGAATTTGCACTTGCTTGTAATTATATCAATAATGACATTTTTCAACAGTTAAATAGTAAATCAGCTGAAATAGGGAAACTCATCAATTATATGATTAATAACCCTGATAAATTTGGTGTTAAAACAGATTAATTGTATTTCTGAAAACTGTAACTGTAAACTGAATACTTAAAATAAACAATATGATACTATTAGACGGAAAAAAAGTTAGCAATGATATAAAAGATGAAATTGCGAGCCAAGTAAAAACAATAACGTCTAATGGAGAAAAAGTACCGCATCTTGCGGCAATTCTTGTGGGGACTGATGGAGCAAGTATGACCTATGTTAATGCCAAAGTCAAAGCTTGCGAGCGTATAGGTTTTAATTCTACTTTAATTGATTTACCTGAAGATACTTCTGAAGAATTTTTGCTTGAAAAAATTAATGATTTAAACTACGATAATGATATCGATGGGTTTATTGTGCAATTGCCATTACCTAAACATATTGATGAACAAAAAGTATTAAAGGCAGTTGATCCTGATAAGGATGTTGATGGTTTTCACCCAACTAATGTTGGTAGAATGGCATTAGATTTGCCTTGTTTTTTACCAGCAACTCCATATGGAATTTTAGAATTATTAGAACGCTATAACGTGGAAACATCTGGTAAAGATGTTGTTGTTATGGGGAGAAGCCACATTGTAGGGCGCCCAATGAGTATCTTAATGAGTCAGAAGCGCAAGGCCGGAAATGCAACAGTAACAGTGGTTCATAGTCGTACAGAGAATCTTTCCGATTTCACTCAAAAAGCAGATATTATAGTTGCGGCAATTGGTATCTCTGAGTTTTTAACAGGAGATATGGTTAAAGATGGTGTTGTTATTATTGATGTTGGGATTACTCGTGTACCCGATGAAACAAAAGTTAGAGGCTATCGTCTTGCTGGGGATGTAGACTTTGCAAGCGTAAGTAAAAAAGCGAGTTATATAACGCCTGTGCCTGGAGGTGTAGGTCCTATGACTATTGCTATGTTGTTGAAAAACACTCTTTTGGCGCGAAGCATGCATGAATCTTAATAAGAGTGCTTAATATTAATAATTTTTTTTCTCTCGAAAAAATGAGTACCTTTTTTGAAAAATCAAGGTCTTATGAAGTGCTTAAAACAATTTTCTTTTCTGATATTTATTCTTGTCTTAAATTGTGACTCTTCGTCTTCAGATAAGTCAAAACAAATTGCTATTTCTGTAACATTTACAGAGCTTTTAAATTTGGAAAATATTGATGGGCGATTATTATTAATAGTTGCTGATAATGATAAAACAGAGCCTCGTTTTCAAGTTGGAGAAGGGCTTAGTGCCCAACCTATATTTGGAATGAATGTAGAAGATCTCGCTCCTAATGAGAAGGTTGTTTTTAATCAAACTACTTTTGGATTTCCATATGAAAACTTATCACAATTAAAACCTGGAGAATATTTCGTACAGGCTGTATTTCATGTGTATGAAACTTTTAATTTGTCAACAGGTCACGAGGTGAAATTACCAATGGATAATGGTGAAGGGCAGCACTGGAACACTTCTCCTGGAAATTTGTATAGTACCCCATTTAAAGTTGTAGTATCAAAAGAAGGCATAGAAAAATTTGACATTGTTTTAGATCAAGTAATTCCAGAAATTGAAGAACCAGAGAATACAGAATGGATCAAACATATCAAAATGAAATCTGAATTGTTGTCTGAATTTTGGGGAAGAGATATGTATCTAGGTGCACATATATTGTTGCCAAAAGGATTCAATGAGCATCCCGAAGCTAAATATCCCTTAATGGTATTTCAAGGTCATTTTCCTTCTGATTTTGGTGGATTTAGAACTACGCCACCAGATCCCAATATGAAACCAGAATATTCAGAACGTTTTGGAGTTGAAGGATATAATGTTTTACAACAGCAAGAAGCATATGATTTCTACAAACGTTGGAATGAACCTGATTATCCGAGGTTTTTGATTATAGAAATTCAGCACCCAACACCATATTATGATGACTCATATGCGGTAAATTCTGCGAGCCAAGGTCCTTATGGTGATGCTCTTACTTACGAATTAATACCGTATATAGAAAAAATGTTTAGAGGTCAAGGAGAAGGTTGGTCACGATTTCTTTATGGGGGGTCAACGGGAGGTTGGGAAGCTTTAGCTGTTCAAGTGAAGTATCCTGACGAATACAATGGTTGTTTTGCCGCTTGTCCTGACCCAATAGATTTTAGCGCCTATTGCTTGACTAACATTTATGAGGATAAAAATGCGTACTACGTTGGTGGTAACCATAAAAATATTGAGGTTCCTGGACATAGAGATTACCTTGGAAATATAAGCTCTACGGTACGAGAATCGAATCACTTAGAGTTGGTGCTGGGGGATAAATCCAGATCTGGTGGTCAATACGACATTTGGGAAGCCACCTACTCCCCACAAGGCGATGATGGCTACCCTATGAGACTATGGGATAAAGTTACAGGGGAAATAAATCATGAAGTGTCAGAATATTGGAAGGAAAATTACGATTTGAAACATATTCTGGAACGTGATTGGAATAAATTAGGAGATAAGCTAAAAGGAAAAATCCATATCTACTGTGGAGACATGGATAATTACTATTTAAATAACGCTGTTTACTTGATGGAGGATTTTCTTGAAAGCACCACTGATCCTTATTATGAAGGTGAGGTGGCTTATGGAGATAGAGCAGAACATTGTTGGAATGGAGATTCAGAAAACCCTAATCATATTTCACGTCTACGTTATAATAGTATGTATGTTCCTAAAATAATGAAACGCATTGCTGAAAGTGCACCAAAAGGAGCAGATCTCACTAGTTGGCGTTATAAATAGAAAAGCTAAACCTGACCTAATCTTCTTTATTGTTAAGGATTTAGAAGTTTCACTATTTAGAAAATAGCTGATTCATATCCTTAAAAGCTTTAAATTCTAAGGCGTTACCAGAAGGGTCATTAAAAAACATGGTTGCTTGTTCGCCAACAAGACCTTCAAAGCGGATATATGGCTCAATGATAAAATTTATATTTTTCAGCTTTAAATCTGAGGCTAATTCTTGAAAAGTATCCCAGGGTAAAACCACTCCAAAGTGTGGAATAGGAACTTGTTTACCATCAACAGGATTAGTGTTTGTATCATCCAATGTGTCTTTGGCTTTGTAATGAATAACCAACTGATGTCCAAAAAAGTTGAAATCTACCCAAAGTTTGTCATGACGTCCTTCTTTGCAACCCAATACATCTCTATAAAAAATGCGGCATAATTCGATATTATCTACAGGAATGGCTAGGTGGAAAGGTGTTATTTGAGTCATGGTTAAGGTCTTCTGTTTTTACTTTTGTATGAAGGAGTTGCATTATGAATTTTTGTAGATTCACTAATTAATTCATTAAGTGTTTTAAATTCTTCTTTAGTTAATTCACGATAATCTCCAACAGGAACATCTAATTTGATGTTCATAATCCGGACACGTTTTAGTGAAGTAACCTCATAATTTAGATACTCGCACATGCGTCTTATTTGTCTGTTTAAGCCTTGGGTTAAAATAATTTTAAATTCGTAAGTACTCAGACGTTTTACCTTACATTTACGAGTAACAGTATCTAAAATAGGAATTCCTTTGGACATGCGTTCAACGAAAGTCTGTGAAATTGGAGTGTCTACAGTTACAATATATTCTTTCTCATGATTGTTGCTGGCTCTCAAGATTTTATTTACAATATCTCCATCGTCTGTGAGTAATATTAAGCCTTCGCTTGGTTTATCTAGTCTTCCAATGGGGAAGATGCGCTTTGGGTAATTTATAAAATCTATGATATTGTCTTTTTCAACACGTCTATCAGTAGTGCAAACAATGCCAATTGGTTTATTTAGGGCCAGATAAACAAATTCAGTTTTTGTGTTTGTAATATGCTTACCGTCTACATGAACTTCATCATTGACTTTAACTTTGGTTCCCATTTCTGGAACCACCCCATTTATAGTTACCCGACCTTCTTCAATAAGTTTATCGGCAGCACGTCGTGAGCAATATCCCGCTTCGCTTAAAAATTTATTGAGTCGTGTTAATTTTTCTTCCATTAATAAAAAGATTTAGTATCACAAAAATACAACAATCTTTAACTATTAATAAAATCTAAAATTGATTTCGTAACTGAATGGTCATTCAAGGAATGTCCTAATCCTGTTGTTGATATTAAATAAGAATATTGATGGCTTTTGCTGATTAGTTCTGCATCCGAATATGGAATAATAGCATCTTTAGTATCATGAATGATTAAACTTTTACTTGAGATTTCTTTTATGAAGTTCGCTGTAGAAAAATCTTCTGGATGTGCACCAAATTGATCGAAAATTACCGTGTTTAGTTGATTCTCAATTTTTTTATTGTAACCTAACATTTCAATATAACGCTTTAAAATGTCTTTGAATTCTGAAGGAGATCCTAGTAGGATAATTTTCTCTATAGATTTATGCTGATATTTTTGTTGAAAAAACACCGATGACATACCGCCAACAGAGTGTCCGATTATTATTGATGGATTGTGTTTTTTTACGACGATATTGATAAACTCTGAATATAATAATGCATTAAAAACTTTACTTCCTGATGCTCCATGAGCAGGGGCATCTAGGGCAATTATATTAAAATCATTTTTTAAGAAATGTTTGATTTTCTTTTTCCATCGTGCAGCATTGCTTTCCCATCCATGAACCAAAAGGATAGTTTGTTTTTTCCCTTTCCAATGATAAGTCATGACAGGTAAATCGTCATAATATAAAACTTCTTGTATCGCCGTGTTTAGGAATTTATGATGCTTATCTTTTAAAAGTCCTTTCCGCGGTGTTGAAAATAAATGCAATGCTTTATTTGCAGCATAGTCTGCTGAAACATAACTTAAAACATTAAGATAGGAGCCAACAATTTTCGGAATTAATTTTTTCATTGCTTTTTTCAATTGTTTATTTGCCATTTTTTAATATCAATTAAGGCATCTTTTTCATCTCCCCATCCGTTAACTTTGGCCGATTCAGATTTGTCATAACTTAAAAACCAAGTTTCTAATAGCGATTTAACTTCCGGATAGTTTTCAGACAAATCCGCATAGTTATTAGCTTTGATGATTTGTAAGTCTTTATTCGAAGGAATTGCGATGATTTTATAATCTAATTCTTCATTATCGATTAATTTTAAAACTCCA
>Ga0105356_10000532_pt1 | contig 36204 bp, 35 predicted proteins | sample GOMGulsemesocosm_3_FD_83502 | JGI IMG/M metagenome (GOLD analysis project Ga0105356, IMG submission 83502) | Methane-oxidizing microbial communities from mesocosms in the Gulf of Mexico - GOM9D Gulf of Mexico | ecosystem: Environmental > Aquatic > Marine > Cold seeps | place: Gulf of Mexico...
AAATCTGACCTCTTTTTACAAATTTGTTTCGTTCTCTACGTGGCATTCTAAGTGTTTTATGGTTGGCAAAATTAGGAAAAGATATTGATTGTGAAGCTCAATTTCGTGTAATTATGAGTTATCTTTATAAAACTTCAAAAAAAAATGAACCTTTTTAGTATTGATGCGTCTATGGAATGAAAGACAGTATGAAAAAACAACAGAATCAACAAGATGCAGCATTGATCGTTTTATATCAATCTGGTAAGAAAGAGGTGTTAGCTTTATTGGTAAAACGATGGCATGTTCAGTTCTGTAAATTGGCATTTTGGTATTGTAAAGATGCGCAAATTGCAAAAGATATTGCACAGGATAGCTGGTTGGTTATTTTTAAAAAATTACAAGATTTAAAAGAACCAGAAAAATTTAAAAGTTGGGCGATAAGCATTATAAATCACAAGGCTGTAGATTGGATTCGTAAAAGTAATAGAGAACAAAACACCTTGCATAAATTGTATGATGAATCTTCAAAAGTAACAACTGAAGAGCGGCATGATGGGTATTCTGATTCAATACATCAAAAAATGAAAATTGAAATAGCAAGGCTACCAGAACACCATCAAACCGTTTTAAAATTGTTTTATATAGAAGAAATGTCATTAAAGAAGATAGGGGAGTTATTAGGAATATCAGTAGGAACGGCAAAATCGAGATTGTTTCATGCTAGAGAACGATTAAAAAAAAGAATGAAAAAGTACAAACATGCGTAATAACCTTTCATTATAAATAGCGCTTAATAATGAAATTTAAATTTAAAAATTATGAATACAAATAAAGAAGATATAGACAAATTAATTAAGGAAACACTTTCACAAGAAGAAGCTAAGTTTTATGATGGATTAGAAGAGCAAAATGTGTTTGAAATGGTTGGAGGCTTATTTCAAGGGAAAAATAAATGGATTATGATTTTAATGAATTTAATGACCTTAGTTTTCTTTGGTTTGTTTGTGTATTGCACGGTACAATTTTTTAATACAAATGAAACCAATGAGATGTTAAAGTGGGGCATAGGAGGGCTAGTTTTCTTATTTGGAGTTAGTATGTTAAAAGTATTTACTTGGATGCAAATGGATAAAAATGCCATTTTAAGAGAAATGAAAAGATTGGAATTACAAGTATCATCACTATCAGGAAAAATTAATGAATATAATTAATGATTGGCAAGCGATTAAGAAACATGTAAGTGCTAGTTTTAGAGCTAGTTTACATGTTTCTATTGCTACAGTAAATAAAAATAATATACCATCAATTACACCTATTGGAACGTTGTTTTTAAATAATAATCAGACGGGTTTTTATTTCGAGAAATTTTCAGCTGGATTGACAAGCAATGTAGAAAATAATAATAAGGTTTGTGTATTGGCAGTTAACAGCAATAGGTTTTTTTGGCTAAAATCCTTGTTTTATGGGAAGTTTAAAAAGCATCCAGCACTTAAGATGTATGGAGAACTTGGAATAAAAAGAAAAGCGACACCAATAGAAAAACAGGCGTTGGCAAGAAGAATGCGGTTTACAGAGTCCTTAAAAGGAAATCAATATTTATGGAGTGATATGCAATTTGTTAGAGAGATCCGTTTTGACACTGTAGAAAGTATGAAATTAGGAAAAATGATTCCTTCTTAAGAGCAGTTTTTTTAATAATAAATTTTATTTTCAACCGCATATTTAGTAATTTGCAAGCCTTTAGGGATGATTTCTTTCCCACGCTGAATTTTCGAACCCTTCGAAAGGATAAAGGTAGATAAGGAATGGTTATTTCACTCGCAAAAGCGAGATTTAATTATTTTAGTTTGCATCTTAAAATAGGTGTTGAGCGATGTCTTATTTAAGTAAAGACATAAACCTTAAATTATTTTTAAATGGCTGTTTTAGACCAATTAACTTCGCAACAAGCGATCGAATTAGAAAACAAGTACGGAGCACACAACTATCATCCACTTCCAGTGGTTTTGAGTAAAGGTGAAGGTGTATATGTATGGGATGTTGAGGGTAAAAAGTATTATGACTTTTTATCTGCATACTCTGCAGTAAACCAGGGACATTGTCATCCAAAAATTGTTGGAGCAATGGTGCAACAAGCACAAACATTAACATTAACTTCTAGAGCATTCTACAATGACATGCTTGGGAAGTACGAGAAATTTGCATCAGAGCTTTTTGGTTTTGACAAATTATTACCTATGAATACTGGAGCTGAAGCTGTAGAAACAGCGTTGAAAATAGCTAGAAAATGGGCCTATGAGGTTAAAGGAATTTCAGAAAATGAAGCACAGATTATTGTATGTGAAAATAATTTTCATGGAAGAACTACTACAATTATTTCATTTTCGAATGACCCTGTAGCACGTAAAAACTTTGGACCATTTACCAATGGGTTCATTAAAATAGAATATAGTAATTTACAAGCCTTGGAAGCAGCTTTAGAAAGTGATGCTAACATTGCAGCATTTTTAGTAGAGCCAATTCAAGGAGAAGCAGGCGTATATGTGCCTTCTGAAGGATATTTAACTGCAGCAAAAGCATTGTGTACAAAACACAATGTATTGTTTATTGCAGATGAGGTTCAAACAGGAATTGCAAGAACTGGTAAAATGTTAGCAGTAGATCACGAAAATGTAAAACCAGATATTTTAATATTAGGAAAAGCATTAAGTGGAGGTGCATATCCAGTTTCTGGAGTATTAGCAGATGATGCTATCATGAATGTAATTCAGCCAGGAAACCATGGTTCTACCTTTGGAGGGAATCCAATTGCTGCGGCTGTAGCAATTGCAGCACTAGAAGTTGTTCAAGAAGAAAACCTAGCAGAAAATGCAGAGGCCTTAGGGCAAATTTTTAGAGCTGAACTGTCTGAATTTGCAAAAGAATGTGATTTGGTACTTTCTGTAAGAGGAAAAGGATTGTTAAATGCTGTTTTAATTAATGATACAGAAGAAAGTTCTACAGCTTGGGACATCTGCATGAAATTAAGAGACAATGGTTTGTTAGCAAAACCAACGCATGGAAACATCATTCGTTTTGCGCCGCCATTAGTAATGAACAAAGCGCAATTGCTAGATTGTATTTCTATTATTAAGAAAACTATTGCTGAGTTTAATTAATACTATAAACTTAGTTTTTAATCATAAAAAAAAGCCTGCAATTGCAGGCTTTTTTATTGTAAATAATTGTTATTGATTCTCTAAGGCATTTTTATATTGTTCCATAAATACGTCCCAGTCAGTAGTCGCTAATGAATATATTGACCATAATAAATATAAACCATTGATGATTAACATAACCAAGGCAAATGTTTTTGCTGACTTCATAGATTTATAGCCATGTTCAGTGCCATCAGCAGTTTTTAATTTACTATTAGCAATCAAAAATGCTGGTCCAGCTAATAGAATCCCTAATCCTGCAAAACAGCAGCAAAGGATACTAATACTAGATAATACATAAACAATTGTAGGTTTTAATTCTTTGTTCATAAGGTTAATTTTGGTTAATAGATTTTGTAAATATAACTTGTTATAATAATAACTATATTAAGTACTGCCAAGCTATAAATAATTTTTGAGTTGACCTTCTTTTTAAATAGGAAATTATACAAAACCAATATAAAAAATAAAAGTATCGTATAAATGGCAGGGTACATTTTAAAAGCTTCTATAAACTCCCCTTTAGAAATAAATAGTAGAGATCGTTGCATTCCGCAGCCTAAACAATCAAAACCAAAGAGTTTTTTATTTAAACAGGGTAACATGTATTCTTTAGCTTGAAACAGCATTTGACTATGGGGTTTTTAGTTTTTTTTCTTTTTCTTTTTACCAAATAAACCATTTAGAATATTGGTTACTTTGCCTTTGGTTTTTGTACTGTCTTTGTTTTTTTTATTTCGGTTAAGGAGCTTTAATAAGCTAGATTTTCCTTTGTTAATTAAAGCATTTTTTTGTTGTTGAACTAATTGAGAAATCAAATTAGTAGTTGCTTGTTGCAAATTTGTAGAAATTTTTGGGTTTTTAAAATTTCCAGTCAATACAGCAGTAGCTGGTACCGTTTTTATCTTTTTAGCTTCTTTTGAACTCAATTTTGAAACGTAATTAGAAACTTCTGTACCTAAATATTTGGTTGGAATATCAAATTTTAAATCATATTTCATTTGCTGATCAAAACCATGAGCACCACTAACTAGAACATTAATATCTTGGTATTTTAAATTGAAAGGTTGAACGTTTACTTTTCCATTCTTAAATGATAAAATGGCTTTTACATCATTTATATTGAGCTTTGAAACATCTAGAAATTTCATTTCAGAGCTTAAAGAAGAAAGTAGTTTTGAGTTGTTGGTAGTTATTTTACTATCTATTAATTGCCCTAATAAATCACCAGAAATAGTACTAATGTCTGGCGTCATATTTTGCGTTAGATTTCCAGATAATTTAATAGTCGAATTTAATTTTCCTTCTATGGTATTTGCAATAGGTGCTATAGAAGAGAGTATTTCTATTTGTGTAAAAGAATCGGAAATGTTCAAGGATTTTAAGCCTAAATCCATATCAAAAACAGGCGTTTTTTCTTTTGTAGATACGGAGCCATTCATGTTGATGTTTCCGCCAAATACTCCCATTTTTAAATCTTTCAGTGCAACAGTTTCGTTTTTGATAAACAGGGCTCCATTAACATTTGACAAGGTTAGATTGTCATAAATTACCTTTTTTGCAGTTGCTGTAAAAGAACAACTTAAGAAAGCTGGAATTTTAACGGATGGGGTAGCAGTAGTTTCTGTTGTGTTAGTACTATCAATAGTTGATGTCATAAAATCTGAAACTTTCAGAAAATCAGAGTTCAAGGTAAATTTTCCTTTCAACTCTTGTTTTTTGAATAAGAAACCATAGAAATTATCTAAATTACCAGTAACATGCATATCTGAATCTCCAGTTTTTGCCTCAAATGCTGTAAGTTTGATGTGATTTGGATTAAATGTAACCGAAGTCCTGTCAATAATAAATGTATTGGCTAATTCATCACCAGCATAGGTAAATCCTTTTAAGCTTAGCTCTCCAGTATTTTTTATTTGCTGATAATTTCCTTTTGCTACCGATGCCATATCAAAAGACGTAGAAATATTTGCATTTAAAATCCCGCTAATGTTTTTTTCTAAATCAATAGGATATACTTTAGAAATATTCTCCAAATCAATAGTTCCTTTAGCGGATAGTTCAATTTTTGGGTTTTTAGAAATATTGTAGATTTCACCACTGGATTCAAAAACATCTTTGTCTATGGTAAAGGCTAGTTTATTGATGTTGATTTTTGTATCGTTTACATTCCCAGTCGAATTCAATATTTTAGTTTTAATATGAATATTTTTTACAGCTTTCGGTAATGCGCCATATTTAAACATAGCATTAGTAGATGCAATGTTAATATCAAATTTTGGAATTTTTTTTTCGTTTAGTGTTCCGTTAATTGTACCATTTAAATTAAACTCTCCAGAGGTTTTTACCGAGTTTAAATTTCCAGAATATTGCTCTGGTACTAGAGCAAGCATATTTTTAAAAGAAGAAGTAGGTGTGTTAAATGTCAAATCAAATAACTGACCATTTTCAATAAGTTGTACAAACCCGTTAAATTCTAGAGGTAATTGATTGATAAATGCTTTGTTGTCTTTAAACGAGTAAGTGTTGTTTTTTAAATTAATTCCTAAGATAGCATCTAAAGAAAGTGATACATTTTGCATGTAATTGATGCCGTCATAATCAACTGAGATTCGTGTCTTTGTTTTTGTATCTAAATCTAATACTTCTGATGTGAAATCTCCTTGCCCTGAATGGTGAAAATCCTTCAGCAATAGTTTCATTTTAGAATTTTCATCTATATATCTAAGTTGTAAATTTTGGATGTTATATTCTTGTATACTTAAAGAAAATGGCGTGTTGTCTGAAGTGTCTATGGTATTCGATTCTGAATTTTTAGCAATATCAAAATTCCCGATACCATTTTCATTTATACGAACATTAAGCCTACTGTTTAATGAAGAAACACTATGAATGGCTACAGTTTCAGATACATCTTTAAAGAGTTCTCCAATACCAATTTTCAGATTTATTTTTTCGGTATAAAAAAGTGTATCTCCAATAAATGGGGCTTGATTTATTATTACGAGCTCATCAATAGTTACACTTGCTTTTGGGAAATTGCGAATCAAACTCAAACCAACATAGTCAAAAGTAATGGTTGCATTTACTTTTTCGTTGATGGTTTGTGCGATCATCGATTGTATTTTGTCTTTAAATAAATAGGGAGCCACTGCTAAGATGATTACGAGAATAGCAACTGTTATTCCAGTCCATTTTAATGCTTTTTTCAATTTTATTTTCATGTAGGTTGCGTTGTCATTTAAAACGATAAAGCGAGGTTATTATTCTAAAATTGGGAATTTTATTTAAAGAGGTCCATTCCTGGAATATTAGGCATACCGTTTTTTGCAGCAACTGCTAATTCTTGGTCATTAATTTCGCTTGCTTTTTTAATGGCGCTGTTTAGGGTCATGATTAAATAATCTTCTAACTCTTCGGCGTCCTTCAGTAAACTTTCATCTATTTGAATTGCTTTTACTTTTCTATTTGCAGTAATGGTAACGTGTATTTTACCGTTTGAGGATTTTTCATCTATTAAAACATGGTGTAACCTTGTTTTTGTTTCTTCAACTTTTTGTTGCGCTTCTTTTATTTTGCCCATCATTCCGGCCATATCTCCAAACATAATTGTCTCTTTTTTGTATTTGAGACAAATTTAGTATTTTCACATGAATCAAAAAATATAAAAAATGAGGAAGTTATTGCCTTGCGCTATGGCATTTAGTCTTATTTTTGCAGCTTCTTGTAAAAATGATTCAATGAACAATACCATAATAAAAGCACCATCGGCAGCGAAGATTCCAACAGAAATTGAAAGACATGGTGATATTAGAATTGATAATTATTTCTGGATGCGTTTGTCTGACCAGCAAAAAGAGGCAAAAGCGAAAGACGAGCAAACCAATAAAGTTGAAGCGTATTTAAATGCAGAGAATACATATTATAATGAAATAACAGCCCATACAACAGATTTTCAGGACTCTTTATTTGAAGAAATGAAATCTCGAATTAAAGAAGATGACTCTTCTGTTCCATATAAAAAAAATGGGTATTTCTATATAACCAAATACCAAAAAGGAGAACAGTATCCAATTTTTACTCGAAAAAATAAAACATTAGATGCTAAAGAAGAATTATTATTTGATGTAAACGATTTAGCAAAAGGGCATGATTACTACCAGCTAGGAGGATTAAATGTGAGCCCAAATAACGAATTGGTTGCATTCGCTGTTGATACAATTAGTAGAAGGCAATATGTAATTCAGGTTAAAAATTTAGTTACAGGAAAAGTTTTTAAAGATGTTATCTCCAACACAACAGGAGGTTCTGTTTGGGCAAATGATAATAAGACTTTGTTTTACACAAAAAAGGACCCCGTTTCTTTACGCAGTTATAAAGTCTTTAAGCATGTGTTAGGAACAGATGAATCTGAAGATATTGAGGTTTATCATGAGCGTGATGATACATTTGGTACAGGAGTAGCAAAAACAAAATCAAACGATTATATTATTATTGCTTCATATGCTACATTATCATCAGAATACAGAGTGTTAGATGCTAACAATCCTAATGGAGAGTTAAAAATAATTCAATCAAGAGAACGAGATTTAGAATATAGTGTTTCACATTATGGAGATCATTTTTATATGTTAACCAATAAAGATGATGCAAAAAACTTTAAGTTGATGAAAACTCCGGTTGACAAAACTTCTAAAGAAAATTGGGTAGATGTAATTCCACATAGAGAAGATACCTTATTAGAAGATATTTCTATTTTTAAAGAATATTTAGTATTAGAAGAACGCACGAATGGTCTGAACAAGATAAGAATTAAGCGTTGGGATGCCACAAAAGATTATTACTTGCCATTTAGCGAAGAAACATATACTGCAGAAGTATATGCAAACCCAGAATTTGATACAGACGTGATACGTTATTCATACAATTCAATGACGACGCCAAGTTCTGTGATTGACTTTGATATGTCTGATGCCTCAAAAGAGATCAAAAAAGAACAAGCAGTTCTTGGAGGTAAGTTTGATAAAAATAATTACACGAGTAAACGCGTTTGGGCAACGGCAAGAGATGGAGAAAAAATAGCGATTTCTATGGTATATAGAAAAGATACCCAGATCAATGAAAATACACCTGTTTTACAATATGCTTATGGTTCTTATGGATATACAATTCCAGATGGATTTAGTACCACGAGGCTAAGTTTATTGGATAGAGGATTTGTGTATGCCATTGCGCATATTAGAGGAAGCGAATATTTAGGAAGAGATTGGTATGAAGAAGGCAAGCTGTTAAAGAAAAAAAATACATTTACAGATTTTATAGATTGCTCAAAATATTTAATTGAAAAGCAATATACGTCAGCAGCTCATTTATATGCTATGGGAGGTTCGGCAGGAGGGTTGTTAATGGGAGCAATTGTAAATATGAACCCAGAATTGTATAATGGCATTGTTGCGGCAGTCCCTTTTGTAGATGTTATTTCTACGATGTTGGATGAAAGTATTCCGTTAACGACTGGCGAGTTTGATGAATGGGGAAATCCCAAAGAAAAAGAATATTACGATTATATAAAAAGTTATTCTCCATACGATCAAGTGAAAGCAACAGCATATCCAAACATGTTGGTGACTACTGGTTATTGGGATAGTCAAGTGCAATATTGGGAACCAGCAAAATGGGTTGCTAAATTAAGAGCGTTAAAAACAGATACGAATATATTAGTAATGCATACAAATATGGAAGCAGGACATGGTGGAGCTTCTGGTAGATTTAATGCATTAAAAGAAACGGTAAAAGATTATACTTTTATTTTAGATTTAGAAAATAAAATAGAATAGGTCATTGTACTAACGTGCAAAAAGCATACATATGGTTAGAAATCAAAAAATTAACAATACTATTTTAGAGCTAGTTGGGCAAACACCAATAGTTCAATTACATAAAATAACAAAAGAGTTAAAAGGTTCTTATTTCGCAAAATTAGAATCTTTTAATCCGGGACATTCTGCAAAAGATAGGATTGCAATTCATATTATAGAAAATGCAGAAAAAAAAGGAATTATTAGGCCTGGTGATACTATTGTAGAAACAACTTCTGGTAATACCGGATTTAGTTTGGCAATGATTAGTATGGTAAAAGGTTATAGGTGCATTTTAGCGGTAAGCTCTAAATCTTCGCAAGATAAGATTGACATGCTAAAAACTATGGGGGCAGAGGTACATATTTGCCCGGCAAATGTTGCTGCAGATGATCCAAGATCTTATTATGAAGTTGCAAAGAGGATTCATAAAGAAACGCCAGGTTCTGTGTATATTAATCAATACTTTAATGAATTGAATTCTGACGCTCATTATCATTCTACTGGGCCAGAGATTTGGAAGCAAACTGAAGGGAAAGTGACTCATATAGTTGTTGCAAGTGGTACAGGAGGAACGATTTCAGGAATAGGTAAATACTTAAAAGAACAAAATAGTAATGTTCAGGTATTAGCAGTTGATGCTTTTGGTTCAATTTTAAAAAAATACCACGAAACGAGAGAGATTGATGAACGTGAAATTTATCCATATCGCATAGAAGGTTTAGGGAAAAATTTAATTCCAACTGCCACAAATTTTGATGTGATAGACTTTTATGAAAAAGTAACAGATAAAGATGCAGCATTAAAAGCAAGAGAAATAGTTACAAAAGAAGGGATTTTTCCTGGGTATACAAGTGGGGCTGTTATGCAAGCAACAGAACAATACGCTAACAAAGGTTTTTTTAATGAAGATAGCTTTGTAGTATTAGTTTTTCCTGATCATGGTTCTAGGTATATGAACAAAATATATAGCGATTCTTGGATGGAAGCACAAGGATTCTTGAAAGAAGAATTAAATGGAGTTATTAAGCAGCAAGCTTAAGTAAAAATGATATCTTAAAAAAGCCTCTGAATCTATCAGAGGCTTTTTTATTTGAAAAATTGCTAAAAAAACTGTTAATTTGCACTCTGTAAAAAATCCAGATAAAATAAGATGACGAAAGATCTATTTGATAGAATAAAAGGAGACAAAGGGCCTCTAGGAAAATGGGCTGATAAAGCGGAAGGGTATTATGTTTTTCCAAAATTAGAAGGACCAATTTCTAACAGAATGGGCTTTAATGGAAAGAAAGTTATTACTTGGAGTATTAATGATTACTTAGGTTTAGCGAATCATCCAGATGTTTTAAAGGTTGATGGAGAAGCTGCAATGGAACATGGAATGGCATACCCAATGGGAGCTAGAATGATGTCTGGTCATACTAATTTTCATGAGCAGTTAGAAAATGAATGTGCTGAATTTGTTGAGAAAGAATCGGCATATTTGGTGAATTTTGGATATCAAGGTATGGTGTCTGCTATAGATGCTTTGGTTACAAAAAATGATGTTATTGTATATGACATGGACACGCATGCGTGTATTATTGACGGTGTTCGTTTGCATGCAGGAAAACGTTTTGTGTATAAGCACAACGACATGGAAAGTTTTGAAAAAAACTTGATACGTGCAGAGAAGAGGTCTAAAGAAACAGGAGGAGGTATTTTAGTTGTTTCTGAAGGTGTATTTGGAATGAGAGGTGAGCAAGGTCGTTTAAAAGAAATAGTGGCTTTAAAAGAGCAGTATAACTTTCGTTTACTAGTGGATGATGCACACGGATTTGGAACATTAGGGAAAGATGGTAGAGGTACAGGTTTTGAACAAGGAGTTCAAGAGGGTATTGATGTTTATTTTGCAACTTTCGCTAAATCTATGGCTGGTATTGGTGCCTTTTTCGCAGGTGATAAAGATGTAATTCAATATTTACAATATAATATGCGTTCTCAAATGTTTGCAAAATCATTGCCTATGGCTATGGTTAAAGGAGCATTAAAGCGTTTGGATATGTTGCGCTCTATGCCAGAATTGAAAGCAAAATTATGGGAAAATACAAATGCTTTACAAACTGGCTTGCGTGAAGCAGGTTTTGATTTGGGAACAACGCAGACCTGTATTACACCGGTATTTTTAAAAGGAGAAATTCCTGAAGCAATGGCAATGGTAAACGACTTGCGAGAGAATTATGGAGTATTTTGTTCTATTGTTGTCTATCCTGTGATACCTAAAGGGTTAATTATTTTAAGATTGATTCCAACAGCAACACATACCCAAGATGATATTGATGAAACAATTACAGCATTTTCAGGCATAAGAAGCAAGTTAGAAGGTGGTATATATAAAAGAATTGCCGTTGCAATGATGAGTGAATAATCAAGAAATTATATTAAAAAAAAGTCCTCATCATATTGATGAGGATTTTTTTATGCAATTTAATTTCCTATTTTCTTTACAAAATATTCACCTTTTCCTTTTTCGTTTGTTTCTTTAGCGTGTAGTGTTATGGAAATTTTATCATACCCTTTTGCCATCTCCGATGCAGGAATACTAATTTCATCTGCCTTAGGTTTAAGAATTTGTAAGAAATAGGCATACATGTATTTATTACGACTATATTCTTTAACTCTATTCAAAGAAAGAATCTGAACATCAACTCCGTTAATTTGCACAGATAAATCTTCTTTTTCAATTACCTTTGGAGCGATATCAATAATTTTTGAAGTTATTTTTTTGGGAAGCTTTAGTGCTTTTGTAAGGCTCATTGGTCTAAAAAAAACTTGATAGGTTTCAAAAGGACCAGTTTGTGGTTCAAAAGCATTTATACCATAAACTTCTAGTCGGTCGTATTTAGGGTTTATTTCTAAGTCATCATATATGGGTAAATTCCAAGCCCAATATTCTAATTTTGTTTTTCCATAATCAGACTCTTTAATTGCGTACAAACAATAATAGGTTCCTTTTTCTACTTCAATAGAAAAGTTACCATTTTTGTCAGTAAGGGTCTCATATGCATTGTCAAATAATTTTCGTTTGTCTTTGATAGCGATTCCATTGATTTTATTTTTTAGCCATACTGAGGCACTATCTACGGGAATGTTGTTGAAATCCGTTACCTTTCCATAGAGACGTACCGTGTTCTGACTAAGGATGTTTGTGATTACCATAACGGCAACTAGTAAAATTGTTTTTTTTGGAATGTTCATTTTTTAGTGTTTTATAGGTAGGGTTCCTGTATGTTTTTTGAATGATTTAATTTAGATGTGATAGATTCACATTCTTTATTATTTTTTGATTGAATTTTTTTATGAATTTTGGGTTAATTGTGTTGGTTGAGCAATCAGATACTCGCTCACCATAATTTAACACATATTCATAAGTGCCATCATTGGTGTTTTTAAAATAGTGTCTTATATAAATAGCAGTTCCAAAGTTGAACCCTTTATCCTGTATGTATTTTAAATCTTTAGCCTCTTGCATCAGTTTTTGAGTTATTTTGACGCAGTTGTCTTTCATATAGAAGTCTAGACCGCTTAATCGAATTGGTTCATGATAGCTATAATCTAGAATACCAGATGCATCTGTAACCTTTTCTGCACTTATCATTATAAATACATCATTACTTATAATGGTGGCTATAGATACATTAAAAGGATGTTTGTTAAATACTGCTTTGAAATTATATGGAGCGATTCCGGTAAATCCTTTAGGAGTTTTTAATGAATAGTTTAGGCCGTGTGTTGTAACTATATTTCCGTTTTTAAATTTTGCATAGCTAAATTCAGCAGTAGTAGTTGGCGTGCGTTTTTGGGCTACTCCGGTTGAAGATATAAATGAAAGTGTGATGAACGCTACGAAGAACCTGATAAATTTTATATTCTTTTTGATTTGAAAAAATAAGGGGGTAAATGGGGTGGTGGTCATGGTTTGTTTTTAGGGAGATTTATGTTTAGTAATGACGTAGGCTTTTTTATATTGTTACAGTTTATTCCTGGATTTAGAAATTAAGCACAAAAAAAAGCGTATCATAAAATGATACGCTTTTTTTAATTTATTATAAGAGACTATCTTTCTCTACGTCTTCTTCCAAATCCACCAGATTGTTTGTCGGCAGAACCTCTATCAGGTCTGTCTCCACCAGATCTTGGTTTTCTGTCTGAAGAGGAAGCACTTCTTCTATCGGAACTTCTTCCTTCACTGCGTCTTCTTCCGAATCCACCATCACCTTTAGAATCAGAAGATCTTCTTCTTCCTCCGCCACCGCGTCTTCTATCTCCACCACGGCCACCACCTGAGCGATCTTTATTTGTGATTTCAATATTTACATTTCTTCCATTGTATTCTGGTCTGTTTGCTTCAAATGCTTCTAAAGCACCAGCTTCAAAATTTTTGTCTATTTCAAAGAAAGAAAAGGTATCTAAAATATCTATTGCACCTATGTCAATGTTGTCTGTAATACGTTGATCGTTAATTAATCCAATTAAACGTGCTGGGTTAATGTTGTCTTTTCTACCAATATTGATAAAGAAGCGTGTCATGTTTTCGTCTCTAGCTCTTCCTCTAGATCCCGATGGAGAATCTCCACCTCTAGAAGATGATAAATCGTTTAAATCTTGTGCGTTTTTATAATAAGACAAGAAGTTATTGAACTCTAAAGAAACAAATTTCTGAATCAATTCTTCTCTATTTAAGCTTTCTAGTTTTTCGTAGATGCTCGGTAAAAATTCCTCAATATCTTTCGTGTTAACTTCAACATTTTGCACTTTGTCAATTAAGTGCATCAATTGGTTTTGGCAAATTTCTTTACCGGTAGGAACCTCTTTTTGAATGAATTTCTTTTTAATAATTCTTTCAATTGAGCGTAATTTCCCCTTTTCTTTTCCGTTTACTAAAGCAATTGAAATTCCTTTTTTACCAGCCCTACCAGTTCTACCACTTCTGTGTGTGTAGTTTTCTATTTGATCTGGTAATTTGTGATTGATAACATGGGTTAATTCATTAACATCCAGTCCACGAGCAGCAACATCTGTTGCTACTAAAATTTTTATGCTCTTCTTTCTGAATTTATCCATTACTCCATCACGCTGAGCTTGAGAAAGTTCTCCGTGTAATGCATCAGCACTATACCCATCTTTGATAAGGTTGTTGGCAACTTCTTGAGTTTCTCTTCGGGTTCTACAAAAAACAATTGCATAGATGTCTGTATTAACATCGGCAATTCTTTTCAATGCAGGGTAACGTGTTCTTTCGTTGATCACAAAGAATTGATGAGTTACATCATCAGAACCTTTATTTTTTTCACCAGAAGTAATTTCTACAGGATTGTCCATGTAGTTTCTAGCAATTGATTCTACCTCTCTTGGGAAAGTCGCAGAAAATAATAAAGTTTGTTTAGATTCTGGTGTAGCATCCAAGACTTTATCTAATTCGTCTTTGAATCCCATGTTTAACATTTCATCGGCTTCATCAAGAACAATCCAACGAATACTTCCTAATTTTAACGCTCTACGTTTAATTAAATCTACAGTTCTACCAGGCGTTCCAACAACTATCTGAGAACCTTTTTTTAGAGATCTTATTTGATCTTCAATACTTGATCCACCATAAACGGTAGTTGTTTTTACTTTAGGTAAGTACTTAGAGAATTCTCTAATATTATTTCCTATCTGAACAGCTAACTCTCTTGTAGGTGATAGAATTACCGCTTGTGTATCAGAGCTGTTAAAATCAATTTGTTCTAAAATTGGTAAACTAAAAGCGGCTGTCTTACCTGTTCCGGTTTGAGCAAATGCTTTTAAATCTTGCGTAGATGCAATAACTTGTGGTATTGCTTTTTCTTGAATTACTGTAGGATTTTCATACCCTAAATCTGTCAAAGCTTTATTGATTTCTTCTTTAAGCCCCAACTCTAAAAATGTTGACATTCTGTGAATTTTTGTGAATTCACAGACGCCAGTATCTGTAAACTCGGTTTATATATTTCGCAATAGTTTTTAATACTTAATAACTGGGTATTAGTAAACTAAGTCTTTAATTAGGTGAAAATTAAAAACGTGCAAATGTACGATAAAATAAATGGATAGAACTACAAATTATTGTTTTTGTAATTTTTTGAGTTGCTTATTAAATAGGTGCGAATGTATATTTGCATACCCATTAACAATAGTTCCTTTTTTATTTACCAAAAGGGTTCTTGGTAGTTTGCTGGTTAGGAATAGATTGGCCTCACTTGATGGTTCAAGGTAGTATTGATTTTTGATATCAATACCATGAACATAATCTGAATGGATGTCTGAAATTTTAACCAAAATAAAATTTATTTCAGGAAAATTTAACTTGAAATACGATATCCTCTTTTTTAAACGAAGCTTTGATGTGTATTTTGGCGTCCAAAAACAAATGACACTATTTTTGTTTTTTGTTATTTTCTTGATACTGCGTTTTGTTTTTAGGTAATCGGTTATTTGAAAACTCATGAGCGCTTCGCCTCCATGCAAGTTCTTAATATCATTTATAATCCGTTGAACTTGCTTTTTGTCTTCAATGTCAGAACTTAACTTAAAATAGTTGTGAAAACTTTTTTTGTCTAAGCCACAACTAGATCTAGCTAAAAAATCTTTCACAAGCATTTCATATAAAAAGATATTTTTGAGTTTTTCGTTCGTAATATTTTTGTCTATGGTATTTAGTAATGATTCTGTATAGCCTTTAGAGCTACTCGATAAACCTTCTACATTCACAATATTGTATAGTCTGTAAGCGATATAGCTACTATATTGTCCTATGTATTTTAAAGAATCTATATTTAAATTAATGTTATCTCTAAAGTTGTAAAATGAATCTCCCGTTTTTGGAAACTCCTTACTTTGGTTATAGTGTCTGTGACGTCTTGGGTATGCTTCAAGTCTTTTATAAATTGGATAATTTACAATAATATTTAGCACATTTAAATAACTCTCTGGAAGGCTTTCGTTACGAGATTTAAACCTGTCGATTTTTTGCTGTCTTAAAGCTAAGAGAGAGTCCATTTTAGATTTAAATAAAGCAGGTGGTAATTTAAAATATCTATTAATTTTTTTATTCTCATTCTCCTTTTCACTTTCTAAAAACCAATCAATTAAAATATTGTTTTTATCAGCTCCTTGACCACTAAACACCAAAGTTTCATCAAAATACCACGTGTTTAAACGGATTAAAATACTGTCTTGTGGCTGTATATAAACATGTTGAAATTCATCACCATGCTTAAAAAGGTAAAAGTCTTCTTTAAAATCTTTATATTTTCCAGTAAACTTGTCGTCTTTATCTAAGAATAAGCTATCTACTAATTTGTCTTGATTGTAGAGCAGGACGAAATCTGATTTTGGATTTATTATTTTACCTCCAAAATAGGTCATAGAATCTTTTTCAGTAGTTGTACAACTACCAATAAGGATAAGGCTTGCTATTAAAAAAAAGTATCTTAAAGTTTTAAACATATAATTCATATAATACTACCTGCAAATTTAGGTATTCAATCTGCAAGTACTTGTTAAGTAGCTGTTAAAGTATTGATAATATTTTTAAAAATTTTGAGTAAAAGTAAGTAAAAAAAAAGGATTTTGTATTTGGTTGAAAATCAGGAATTTTAATGCTGAAATATATTTTTCGTTTTAACTTGGTAAAAAGGCTACAATCTCACATTTAATTTTTTATTTTTGCAAAAATTTTAAATCTATAATAGAATGCTTTCAGTTTCTAATTTATCCGTTCAATTTGGTAAAAGGGTGTTGTTTGACGATGTAAATACCAAATTTTTACATGGTAATTGTTATGGTATTATTGGTGCCAATGGTTCTGGTAAATCTACTTTTTTAAAAATTATTTCTGGAAAGCAAGACCCCACTTCTGGTCATGTGCATTTAGAATCAGGTAAGAGAATGTCTGTGTTGTCGCAGGATCACTTTGCTTTTGATGAAATTCCTGTTTTAGAAACAGTAATTATGGGAAACAAAGAGCTTTCTGCTATAAAAAAAGAAATGGATGCGCTATATGCTGACTATACAGATGAAAATGCTGAGAAAATAGGTGAGCTTCAAGTGAAATTTGAAGAAATGAATGGATGGAATGCCGATTCTGATGCTGCTTCAATGTTGTCTAATTTAGGAATTAAAGAAGACCTTCATTATGCATTGATGAAAGATTTAGATGGTAAGCAAAAGGTACGTGTTTTATTGGCACAGGCTTTATTTGGAAGTCCAGATCTATTAATAATGGATGAGCCGACCAATGACTTGGATTTTGAAACCATTTCTTGGTTGGAAAACTTCTTGGCAAATTATGACAATACAGTGATTGTAGTATCCCATGACCGTCACTTTTTAGATTCTGTTTGTACACACATTTCTGATATTGATTTTGGTAAAATCAACCACTTTTCTGGAAATTATACATTTTGGTATGAATCGAGTCAGTTGGCTGCTAAACAAAGAGCGCAAGCAAGTAAAAAAGCGGAAGATAAGAAGAAAGAATTAGAAGAGTTTATTCGTCGTTTTTCTGCAAACATGGCTAAGTCTAAACAGGCTACATCGCGAAAAAAAATGATAGATAAGCTAAATGTTGATGATATAAAGCCATCTAGTAGAAGGTATCCTGCAATCATTTTTAAAAGTGAAAGAGAGGCTGGAGATCAAATCTTAAATATTGAAGGGTTGTCTAAAAAGTTTGAAGGCGAGTACTTATTCAACGACATTCATATCAATTTAAATAAAGGAGATAAAGTGGCTATTATCTCAAAAAACTCAAGAGCAATTACTGCTTTTTATCAGGTAATTAATGGAAACGAAGCTGCAGATGGAGGAGAGTATAATTGGGGAGTAACCACGAACCAATCTTATTTACCTCTAGAGAATGCTGAGTTTTTCCAAAATTCAGAACTCGATTTAGTAGATTGGTTACGTCAATATGCGAAGACGGAAGAAGAAAGAGAAGAAGTTTTTATTAGAGGTTTCTTGGGGAAAATGATTTTTAGTGGAGAAGAAGCATTGAAAAAATGTAATGTACTTTCTGGAGGTGAAAAAGTACGATGTATGTTGTCTAGAATGATGATGACAAGAGCTAATATTTTGCAATTAGATGAGCCAACCAATCACTTAGATTTAGAATCAATACAAGCGCTGAATAATTCGCTAATTAATTTTAAAGGAACAGTCTTGTTTTCTACCCATGATCATGAGTTTGCACAAACGGTTGCAAATAGAATTATTGAGATAACGCCAAAAGGAGCTATTGATAGATATTCGACATTTGATGAGTATTTATCCGATCCAAAAATAAAAGAGTTAAGAGCGAAAATGTACTCTTAATAAATGTTAAGAGTTAAAAAAAAGGAAGCCAATTGGCTTCCTTTTTTTTAGTTAGAAATTGCACCTTTTATAAATTGATTTATTTCCCACTGATTGGCCAAGGGCTCTTTAGTTCTGGGATGTAGGCAAGAATATGGAAACGGGCCGTATTCTGGAGTGATTGTTACCCTAGGTTTATTTGAATTTTTAGCATTTTTAATCATCAACTTCCACCAATCTAAAAATTGATTGAGCTCTGTTTTGTAAGTGTCAACTCTTGGATCGATTACTTGAGCAGTTTGACTTGAACCAACTCTTGCATGAATATGGAATGTATGTTTAATGGCCTTCTGAACTGCAATAACTTGGTGTTCTAACATTGATTCTGATACACAACACCAATGAGAAAAATCTGAAGTGAGCTTTAAAAAGGGTAATTCATTTATGAAATTAAGACAAATATGAGCAGCAAAACAAAACCGTGAACGATGTGTTTCATGTGAAATTATGACCTTCGTTTCTTGTTCTATATCATGCGCTAACTCAATTAGTGCAACATTTTCAGAGAAAGAAAAAAAATCTAGACCAGTATGAGAGTTTATAAATAAGGGCTCCGTTTCAGCTAAGGCGTATAAGCGTCGCTTATATTGTTCTTTATGTTTTTTGAAATTAGATTCTTTTGTTTCCCAATGTTGTGCTATAAATTTTAAGCCATACGCTTTAATTAATTTAAGAACTTCATTTTTTTCGTTTTTATTGAAAGGGATTCCAATTTCTACACCGTCATAATTATTATCTTTTACTAAGAATAAAAACTTATTCCACGGTAAATATTCGCTTCCCCAGCGTGGGTAAAAAAAAGAAAGTTTCATAAATTATTTATTTCTGATTTTTCGCTCACCTGTATGATCAACACCCATTTCTCTTTCTAACTTAATCATTTTTTGAGGTCTAAAATTTAGGATCAATGCTCTACGCTGACTTTTCGTAGAATTTCCTTTGCTATAATGAAATGTAAAACCATCGTGAAATGTACAGTCACCAGGTCTTAAGGGTACGGAAATAGCGTTTTTAGTATCTGTTTTACAAAATAATGCGCCTTTATTTGGTAATGCGCTGTGAGGAGTGATTTCTTGATTATTTTCTTTTGGAATAAACCACATACAACCGTTTGCTTCAAAAACTTCATCTAAAGCTATCCAGCAGCTAACGGCTCTTTTATCTGGCATTTCAATCCAATATGCTGCATCTTGATGCCAAGGTGTTTCGGTATTTGTATGTGGAGCTTTATTGATAAGCATGTCAAAATCTAGTTCCATATCATCTCCTAAAACTTTTTTCACCCAAGCTGTAGCGATAGCATAAGTTTTACTTTTTAATAGACTTGGTTCTATTAAACTAGGTCTCATAATTTGTGTGATTTTTTCAATAGCATTCGAGTTGTTTTCGCCAGATAAATCACTCCTTAAACCTGCTGTTTTCTTTTTGTCATTTAAAAGACAATCATAAATGGTTGTAATTCTATTGACTTCTTCAGAGGAAATAAAGGTCATGTTTTTTACGAATCCCTTTTTTAAAAATACGTTTTTCATATGGTTCTATTTTCAGTTAAATATCTGAGGCAAATAAAAACCAAACATTTGAAAAAATCTTTTAACTTTGTTTTACCTTACAATTTTAAACATTTATTGATGCATAAAAATAATAAGCGAAAGGTATATAAACTTTCAACTTTGGGTGTTCCTAGATGTAATGATTTTGGACATTATCAATACAATACAATAGAGCCAGAGTTAACAAATCACTTTCATGAAAATGTAATAGAAATTTGTTTTTGTATTAAAGGTCAGCAATATTATCAAGTAGAAAATAGCTTGTATAAGCTAAGCGGGAATGATATTTTAATAATCCCCCCAAATACTATTCATAGTACAGGTTTTTACCCTGAAGATATTGGGGAATTGTATTGGCTTCAAATTTCGCTGGATGCCAATAAAGGATCTTTGTGTAATTTACCTTTTAGTCAATCAGATTATTTATTAAGGAGGTTGCTACTTAAAGAGAAAATGATTTTTAAAGGGAATTTTTCATTCAGGAATATTTTAAAAAGTATAGAGTTAGAATTACTAAGCCCGGTTTCAGTATTGCGCGAGTTAAAGATAAATCACCAAATAATAGAATTATTACTTTTAACATTAAATTTTGCTGAGAAAGAACAATTGTCACATCTTTCGGTTAGAATAGAAACAATAAATACTTTTATTGAAAAAAATAAAGAGCGATCTATTTATGTTGATGAGTTGGCAAACTTACTAAATTTATCAACCGCATATTTCAAAACATGGTTTAAAGAAAATGTAGGGGTTTCACCTAAAGATTATATTAACAGAAAAAAAATAGCGCAGGCAAAAGTAGATTTAAAGCATGTGAAGAACGTTACTAAAGTTGCCTATAATTTAGGCTTTGGTTCTTCACAATACTTTGCAACTGTTTTTAAGAAATATACAGGGACTTCTCCGAGTAGATATATAAGGTCTTAATTTCTTTGTAATGGGCTAATAATTTTCACATCACTAAAGGAAATTGCTCCTCTAACAACCCCATCAATAGTGCTCTTTAATGCTTCAATCAATTGCATTTTTAATTGAGATTTATGAAATAATAAACTCACTTCTCTTGCAGGAGGGGGTGTTTCGAATTCTCTTAAAAACAATTTGTCTTTGTCATTTAAGTCTAAGGTTTGTAAATAAGGGATTAATGTCATTCCTAATCCTTCTTTAGAGAGTTTTATTAAAGTGTCAAAACTGCCACTTTGTAGTTGGAAATTTCTGCTAGAATCACTTCGATAACTTCTACATAAATTGAGTACAGAATCTTTAAAACAATGTCCATCTTCTAATAATAAGATATCGTCAACTTCTAATGCATCTACACTTATTTTTTTATGATCAAAAAGACGATGACCTTGTGGAATTAAACCTACAAAGGGTTCGTAGTATAATGGACGTTCTTTGATTGCTTCGTTTTCTAAAGGGGTAGCGGCAATTGCAGCGTCTATATGTCCGTCAGTCAATTTCCGAATAATTTCTTCGGTAGTTAGTTCTTCAATAATTAACTTCACTTTTGGATATTTTTTTGTGAAGTTTAATAAAAACATAGGCAATAATGTTGGCATTATAGTAGGGATTATACCAAGCTTAAATTCACCACCTATATACCCTTTTTGTTGGTGTACAATATCTGTAATTCGATTACTTTCGTCAACAATTATTTTGGCCTGTTCAACTATTTTCTTTCCAACTTCTGTTAATTCAATTGGCTTGGTAGAACGATTAAATATTTTAGCGCTTAATTCGTCTTCTAATTTTTGAATTTGCATACTTAACGTAGGTTGGGTAACAAAACTATGTTCGGCTGCAATGGTGAAGTTTTGGTATTCTGCTACAGAAAGTACATATTTTAATTGTGTGATGGTCATTGTATCAATATTTTTGATAAAGATATTAAAACTATCAATTATGTTTATAGTTTTTGAAGGAAAATATTGAACTAAATTTGTTGTAGATAAAAAATAGATAAAAAATGAATACTACAATATTAGGATTGGATAAAAACAAAACAGAAGAACTTGCTAGTGAATTAAATATTTTATTAGCCAATTTTCAAGTGCATTACCAAAATTTAAGAGGCTTACACTGGAACATTAAAGGAAATAATTTCTTTGAATTGCATGTGAAGTTTGAAGAATTTTATACAGATGCACAAGAGAAAGTAGATATAATAGCAGAACGTATATTGACATTGCAGGGGCAGCCTGTACATACATTTGAAGATTATATAAAAATTGCATCGGTAGTTGTTGTGAAAAACGTGGCAAATGATGTAGAAGCAGTTCAAGGTATAATTTCTTCACTTTCAGAATTAATTTCTATTGAAAGAGGGCTGTTGAATTTATCAGACAGTGCAGATGATGAAGGTACAAATTCAATGATGAGTGATTTTATTTCTGAGCAAGAAAAAACGATATGGATGCTCAATGCTTGGTTAGGTTAGGCAAAAGATGATTAAAATAAAAAAGGAGCAACTAAGTTGCTCCTTTTTTAATTTGGCTAACTCCAAAATTCTCTCTTTTTATTTAGTTCTTCTTCTTGTTTTGCATATTCAGCTGGCGTTAGTACTTTTAAAAATGATTTATGCTGTTCTATTGAAAATTCAATCTTTTTAACGATATCTGCCATATCTTCATTTTCGTAATCAATATCTAAAGGCTCTTTAATTACCATAGATTGTAGTACATTTCGTTTTTTTATAATCAATCCCTTTTTGTCAAAAGAACGTCTAAATCCATCAATAACAATGGGAATAACAATGGGTTTGTGCTTTTTTATAATATGTGCTGTACCTCTTCTAATTGGTTTAAATGGCGTCGTTGTTCCTTGTGGAAATGTAATTACCCAACCGTCATTTAAGGCTTTTCCAATATTAGAAACGTCAGACATTTTTACTTGCCTGTTTACCTTTTTACCTTCACTACGCCAAGTTCTGTCAATAGAAACCGAACCCGCATAGGCAAATATTTTTGGTAATAACCCTGCTCTCATTGTTTCTCCAGCAGCTACAAAGTACATATTCAATTTTGGATTCCAGATATATCCTATATTCTTTATATTGTCAACTCTTCCTTTTAATGAAGCATTAAATACATGAAACATCGCAGCAACGTCTGCAAAATAGGTTTGATGATTCGAGATAAACAAGACATTATTATCAGGTAGATTTCTGATAATTTCTGATCCTTCAATTTGTAGGTCATTAAAACGTCTGTATCTACCATGCGAAATAATTCCGAAAATTCGGATCATCCATTTTTTTACATACAAAATATGTCCAAAAGGGTTTCTCTTGAATAAAGGCATTGATAATTGGTTTAGTAGTTCGTAGTTAGTTACTCGCTAAAATACAAAAAGAATCCTGTAAAAGACTATTTTAATAATTCTTTAATTTCGTTCAAAATCATAGCAGTTGCACCCCATACAATGTAATTGTTTAGTTTAAAGCAAGGTACATCAACTTTGTCTGCATAAGAAGTGGTAATGTTTATAGAAGAAATATTAGAGTCATCTAATAAATCGGCTAATTTGACGTCAAAAGTGTGATCTACTTCGTGGTTAATACTTAATAAAGGCTTTTGTGCTGAATAGGCTAAAAAAGGAGTTGCTAAAAAATTACTAGGAGGAATGTATACATCTGTAATTTCTCTAACAATGGTTATAAGTTCTTGTTTGATGCCCACTTCTTCATACGTTTCTCTAAGTGCTGTTTGTTCTAAGTCTTTGTCTGAAGCTTCGTTTTTTCCGCCAGGAAAACTAATTTGTGCAGAGTGTGTGCCGTTATAGGTTGCTCGCTGGGTTAATAAAAAACAAGTTTCATTATTTTTGTTAGGGTAAAACAAAGCCAATACGGCAGCTTTTTTAGGATTCCTAGCTGTAATTTTTTCCGCATTATATTTTAAACGCATTTGTGGTGCCAATCTAAATTGTGAGTCTAACCCTCCAAGTTTATTCTCTTTTAAAGAGTGTAAATTATTAATGAAGTGGTTAAAATCCATAATTAATTATTTTCTTCTTTGAAAAATCGTTTAAACCCAATTCGTTTTAACATTTTCTTTTCAAAATTCCAGAAAAATTCAAATTGTCCAAACAACCACCCATACATAACTATTAAAATTTGATAAAAAGGGAAAATTAATAAGATTCTTAAAGGCCTGTAGATCCAGGAATTTGTTGCTTCTTGAGTGAGCCCTACGATGTTTAAAATAGGCTTTGCTATAAGTAAAGAGCTATAGCCAGTGATAGAGAATACTAAAAGTATAACTACCACTTGCCAATTAGAAGTTAACCCCCAACGCTTTTTTAATTTTTCCATTTTTATAAATAAGCTGCAAAAATACAACATGATAATAGTATTAGGAAATATATGTATCTAGAAATTTAAAATAACTTTAAGAAAAAGCTTCGTGGTTTTTGATTTTTATTTACCTTTCAAAATTATAATTATAACATAACATAATGAAAAAACTAGCACTACACTGGAAAATATTATTAGGAATGGTATTAGGGGTTGCTTTCGCTCTAGTCATGACGAACTTTGATTTTGGTAAAGAATTTATTAAAGATTGGATAAAACCTTTTGGAACCATTTTTATCAATTCTCTAAAGTTGATTGCAATTCCACTTATTCTAGCGGCCCTTATTAAAGGAGTTTCTGATCTTAAGGACATTTCTAAACTTTCTAAAATGGGAGGTAGAACTATTGGTATTTATATTGTAACAACTGTTATAGCGGTTTCCATTGGGTTGTTACTTGTAAATATAGTGAATCCTGGAAAGTCAATTACCGAAGAGACAAGAAAAGAAATGGTAGAAAGCTATGGCAGTAACACAACTAAATATAAAGATGAGGCCGCTAAACAACAACAAAATGGACCTTTACAGGCCTTGGTTGATTTAGTACCAGAAAATATTTTTTCTGCGGCAACAAGCAATAGAAATATGCTTCAAGTAATCTTCTTCGCAGTGTTTTTTGGAGTAGGATTGATTTTGATTCCTGAAGAAAAAGGTAGCACGGTAAAAAAATTCTTTGATGGGTTTAATGAAGTGATACTAAAAATGGTAGATTTAATTATGCTGGCGGCACCGTATGGTGTGTTTGCTTTATTAGCAGCCTTAGTAGTTGAATCTCCAAGTCTGGATTTATTTAAAGCGCTAGGTTGGTATGCACTCACAGTTGTTACTGGATTGATATTAATGGTGGTGATCTATACTGTTTTGGTAATGGTTTTCACAAAAAAATCGCCAAACTTTTTTATGAAAGCAATTTCACCAGCTCAATTATTAGCATTTTCTACAAGTTCTAGTGCGGCAACATTGCCAGTAACTATGGAAAGAGTGACAGAGCATATTGGAGTAGAAGAAGAGGTAGCTAGTTTTGTATTACCAATTGGAGCAACAATTAATATGGATGGGACGAGTTTGTACCAGGCGGTAGCGGCAGTATTTATTGCGCAAGCATTTGGAATGGATTTGGAGTTTTCTACACAATTAGGAATTATTGCTACGGCTACTTTAGCATCTATAGGATCTGCTGCTGTGCCTGGGGCAGGGATGGTAATGTTAGTTGGTGTTTTAGGATATGCTGGAATTCCAGAAGCAGGTTTGGCTTTAATCTTTGCAGTTGATAGACCGTTAGACATGTGTAGAACCGTTGTAAATGTAACAGGTGATGCGGCTGTTTCAATGTTAGTAGCGAAATCTGTCGATAAATTAGGAGAGCCTCATGTAAAAAATTGGGACGATAATTACGAAGAAGGAAAGTAGTAGTTGTGAGGTGCTTGGTGCACTTTAATTCATACTTGTAAAATAAGTAAGAGAACAATTGTTTTAATGAATGATGTAGAAAAAGTAAAAATTAAGAGCCCGTTGGTTTCTGTAAATTGGTTGTGTCAAAATATTGATGCAACCAATTTAATCGTTTTAAACGGTACGTTACCTAAGGTATCTGCTCAAAAAACCATTCAGAAGGTAGAAAATCATGGCATTCCAAAAGCGAGATTTTTTGACATTAAGAACGTGTTTTCATTGCAAGGGGCGCAGTTTCCTAATACTGTTTTAGATCCGAAAGATTTTGAATCTAACGCAAGAGCATTAGGAATTAACAATGATTCTTGTATTGTAGTTTATGATGAACATGGAATTTACTCGGCTCCACGTGTATGGTGGCTTTTTAAAACCATGGGTTTTGATAATATAGCTGTTTTAAATGGTGGATTTCCGGCTTGGAAAAAAGCAGGCTTTTCTGTTGAGGAGAAGTATGGGAATCCTTTTAAGAAAGGTAATTTTGAGGTGAATTACCTACCGGGTTTATTGGTGAGTTCGAATAGTGTTTTAAATTCACTGAATGATGCAACGAAGCAAATATTGGATGCCCGATCTTCAGGAAGGTTTGATACTACCGAACCAGAGCCAAGAGCCGAGGTAAGAAGTGGTCACATTCCGAATTCTAAAAATTTACCATACTCAAGTTTATTAAATGGCTCAGAATTAAAATCAAAAGGAGTACTTCAAGAACTTTTTAAAAATATAAGTTTAGAAAAGAAGGAGCTTATTTTTTCTTGTGGATCAGGAATTACAGCATGTGTATTAGCATTAGGCGCTACTATTGCTGAGTATGAAAATTTAGCGGTTTATGATGGCTCATGGACAGAGTGGGGAAGCTTACCGCATTTACCAGTAGAAAAATAAAAAAGAACGCTAAGGTGTTCTTTTTTTATTTTATCGATTAAGTTATGCTGTATTTATTGGGTAGAATTTTTGTTTTTTATGCTGATGGCAATCAGACCTATCAAAGGACCAATGCCCAACAACATATAAATAGCATTACTGTCTGTTAATGATTGAATTTTACTGATCAATTGAATGCTAACTATTGTTACCGAAAAGCCAATGCAATTTACTATTGTAAGTGCTGTTCCTGTTATTTCATTAGGTGCATTTTTAGCAACTAATGTGGAAAGAAGCGGAGAATCTGCAATAACTACCATTCCCCAAAAGACAAGAAAAGATAAAAAGACCAAATTGCTTTCTATTGAAATGATAAGTGGAGAAATAAGACAGCATACAAATGAAAAAAAGAGGGATAAAAAAACTGTTTGCTTGGTGCCTAATTTTTGAGAGAGGTAGCCACTAATGATACAAGCTAAGCCGCCAACAGCAATAATAATGAAAGACCATATAGAAATATTAAAGTCAAATTGGGTATATCTTGACTTGTAACTTGTTAAGATGATTGGTACAAAAGTCCAAAAAGCATATAATTCCCACATATGACCGAAATATCCATAGGCAGATGTACGGAATTCGGAGTTCCTGAATACGCGAAAAAATGCTGAGAAATTTAATTTTTTGCCTGCTTTTCTATAGGGTCCATCGGGTACAAGCAGCAACATTAAAACACCTCCAAATAATGCAAAAGACGAAGTTGCAACGAGTACTAATTTCCAAGAAATGGTTTCGGTTATACTTTTTAACAAATGAGGAAAGGCGGTTCCGATGACTAAGGCACCTACCAAAAATCCAAGGGATTTTCCCAGTCCTTTTTCAAAATAATCGGCTGCAATTTTCATTCCGATCGGATATATTCCTGCAAGAAAAAAACCTGTTAGGAACCTAAGAAAAAGTAAGCTTACATAGGTGTTGCTATCAAATGAGATTGCTACATTAAATAAAGCTCCGATTATCGAACAAATAAAAAACACTTTAGACGGTGAGAATCGATCGGCAATAGTAAAGATGGCAAAGCTTAAAGTTCCAAATATAAATCCTATTTGTACGGCAGAGGTTAAATGACCTAAGGCAGCAGCTTTAAGGTCATAACTAATGGCAAGATCTGTAATGATCCCATTACTTGCAAACCAAAGTGAGGTGCAACAGAACTGAGAAATTATGATTACGGGAAGTATTAATTTAGATCGCATCACTTTTTATTTATACTACACTATAGGCTTTATGATAAGTTTATAGTAAGAATTATAGATAGGTATCTTGTCACCCTCTTAATAAAAACACATTAAAAGTACTTCATCAGCTCACTATACGCTGTAATAACCGCATTCGCGTTTTCTAAAGTTTGACCTTCGGATAAAGGGTTGTTGTAGCCGAACACAAAAATACCTGCATCATTTGCTGCTTTTACGCCGTTGTCTGAATCTTCAATTACAATACAGTTTTCTTTAGGAGTATTTCCTAATACGGCGGCTTTCTCAAAAATTTCTGGATGTGGTTTAGATTCGGTTAAATCTGCACCACTAATCTTAGCTGTAAAGTATTGATTTAAATCAAATCGGTTAAATACGCGATCTATATTTATCATTGCAGACGAAGAGGCCAGGACTAAGGTAATATCTTTGCTGTAGAAATATTTAATAATATCCTCTACGCCTTCTACTAAATGTAATGTTGGGTCGTTTTCAAAAAAGTTTACATAGCGTTTGCGTTTTTGCAAGACCAACTCATTTGGGTCTTCGGCTAGATTGAAATGCGCTATTAACCGCTGAAAAGCATTTATGGTAGAAGAACCTGTTAAGGTTTTGTACAGATTTTCAGAAACCTCTAGGCCAAGCGAAATAAAAGTTTCGTAATAGGCTTTTTTATGAAGTGCCTCAGAATCAATTATAACACCATCCATATCAAATATTACACACTTAATTTCTTTCATATTTTAAATAAATTTAGATTTAATTTCTGGAATTGGGAGCATACAGTTATTGTTTTTACCAAACCAAGCATACCTGTTTTTTGCAATGTAATTATACACACTATTTCTTATAAATGGTGGAATCACCCAACAGATTTGAAAGAACATCCAGAAACCATTAAACTGTTTTAGGATTTTTAAAGCAGCTGTAGATTTAACGGAGTATTTCGTACTAGATTCAATCAAAATAATTGAGTCAATTTGGGTGGTGTCAATATTAAAATGTGCTGTTATTCGTTTTCCAGATGCAGATTGTAATGAAGTAAACAAGAAAATATTCTTTTTATCGTGTTTGATTATTCTTAAAACACTGGAATTACAAAAGTTGCAAACACCATCAAAAAGGATGATTTTTTTGTTGTTTTTAAGGAGTTTTTGAATCATTTTTTGGTATTTATTCTACGTGCAACCAATTATTTTACAAATTTCTGCTTTTTTTTTCGATTTTCTTGTAACAATTTTCCTTTTAAGGCGTCAGATACTCAGAAGTATTTCATTTTTTTAAATTTGTTGTAAATAAGTACGTTTTAACAAAACATTAAGAACTTGAAATTACACATTAACTATTTTCGATTAAAATTAACGAATCCAAATGTTAGAAATAAAAAAACTACACAAATCTTATCCAATCGGTAAAGATTCTTTACACGTTTTAAAAGGAATAGACTTACATATTAAAGAAGGAGAATTCGTCTCTATTATGGGGTCTTCTGGTTCTGGAAAATCTACATTATTAAATATAGTAGGTCTATTAGATGAGCATGACGAAGGAGATTATTACTTAAATGGTCAGTTAATAAAAAACTTAAACGAAAAGAAAGCGGCAATTTTGCGTAACAAATTTTTAGGATTTGTTTTTCAGTCGTTCAACTTAATATCATACAAAACAGCTCTGGAAAATGTTGCCTTACCGTTATACTATAAAGGTATTAAGAGAAAAGAACGTTTAAAGACAGCAATGGAATACCTAGATAAGGTTGGCTTAAAGGATTGGGCGAATCACTTGCCAAACGAATTGTCTGGTGGACAGAAACAACGTGTTGCGATTGCAAGAGCGTTGGTGACAAAGCCAAAAGTGGTGTTAGCAGATGAGCCAACAGGAGCACTAGATTCTACTACAACAGATAATGTCATGGATTTATTGAGAGATATAAATAATGAGGGAATGACGGTTTTTGTAATTACTCACGAAGAAGAAGTCGCAGAGCAAACAAAAAGAATTGTCCGATTAAAAGATGGTGTTATCATTAGTGATGAATTAACAGCGAATAACAACACATTGAAACAAGCAGTTAAAGCCGTATAATTATGTTTGATTTAGATCGTTGGAGAGAAATATTTCAAAGTATCAGTAAAAACAAGTTACGTTCTGTAATGTCTGGTTTTACGGTGGCTTTTGCTATTTTATTATTTACACTATTGTTTGGCGTTTCTTCAGGCTTAGGAAACTTTTTTAAGGAAGCATTTTCTGATGATGCAGATAATTTCATGGCTGTTAGAGTGTGGAAAACTACTAAACCTTACAAAGGATTACAAACAGGAAGAAGAATTCAATTAAAGAACAAAGACTATAATTTCATTAAAGATACTTATAAAGACAAGATTCAACATCAAACAGCAAGAGTTCGTAGAAACGTAAATATATCTTACAAAAATAAACAAGATAATTATACCTTAAGAGCAGTTCATCCAGATCACCAATTCTTAGAGAAAACGATTATTGATGAAGGAAGGTTTATCAATCAAAAAGATTTGAAAGATAAAGCTAAGGTAATTGTAATCGGACGCCTAGTAAAGAAAGATTTATTTGGAGAAAAACCTGCTTTAGGAAAACGGGTAAATGTAAGCGGAATATCATATAAAATTGTAGGTATTTTCTCAGATGTAGGTGGAGATAATGAAGAAAGATTAACATATATGCCAGTGACCACGGCACAAATGTTATACGGAAATAATGACCATTTAAGCCAAATAATAATTGGATACAATCCCAATTTAAGTACAGATGAAGCCATTGCCTTTGGAAATAAAATGGAACGTGATTTGCGGAAGGAATTAAATGTTCATCCAGATGATCAAAGTGCTGTAAGTATTATGAATATGGCTGAGGCAAATCAAATGGTTGGAGGAATTATGTTTGCACTAACAGTGATTATTATTTTTATTGGTTCAGGAACTTTGATTGCAGGTATTATTGGAATAAGTAATATTATGATATTTGTAATAAAAGAACGTACTAAAGAATTTGGTATTCGTAAAGCGTTGGGAGCACAACCGGCATCAATTGTTGGAATGGTAGTACAAGAATCTGTATTAATTACAACTCTAGCGGGGTATTTAGGCTTGTCCTTGGGGACGTACATATTAAGTTTAGAGAGTCTAAGAGAAGTGTTAGAAGAATATTTTATTAAAGAACCTAGTGTTAGTACTACTTTAGTGGTTACGGCAACAATAATATTAATATTATCAGGGTTGATAGCGGGATTAGTTCCGGCGAAAAGAGCAGCGAAAATTAAGCCAATTGTAGCATTAAGAGCAGACTAATTATGAAATTTTTATTTGATTCAGATACTTGGCAAGAAATTTACGGTAGTATCCGTAAAAACAAATTGAGAACGACCATTACAATTATTGGAGTGCTTTGGGGAATTTTTTTACTAGTAGTACTACTTGGAGCTGCGAGAGGCTTAGAAAATAGTTTTAACAAGGCCTTTGGTAATTTTGCAACCAATAGTGTTTTTGTTTGGACACAGTCTACAGATACACCTTTTAAAGGTTTTCAAAAAGGAAGAACGTTTCGATTGACATTTAATGATATTGAAGTTTTAAAAAATGAGTATAGTGATGAAATAAAGTTTTTGGCCCCTAGAAATCAAACGACTAATTTAATTATCAAAGATTTTAAATCAGGAAACTTTCAAGTGAGTGGTGATTATCCTATTTTAGATCAAATTCAGAAGAAAAATTTGATATATGGTCGTTTTATTAATGGAAACGATATTTTATTAAAGGCTAAGGTTTGTGTTATTGCAGAAGATATCTACAAGCAATTATTTGATAAAAATGTAAATCCAATAGGCGAAAATATAAAAATAAATAATATCAATTATAAGGTAGTCGGCGTATATAAACGTACTAATGGAATTAATTTTGATGGTGACGCTGCTTATATTCCATTTACCACCTTTCAAAAAGTATATAATAGAGCCAATAAAATTGACTGGATGATGATTACTGCCAATGAAGGGGTTGATATTAATCAAATGGAGCAGGATGTATTATTGACCTTAAAAAACTTGCACAACGTGCATCCAGAAGATAATAGAGCATTCGGTAGTTTTAATTTTGGAGATAGAATAGGGAGAGTAACTGGCTTTATTAAAGGAATGCAATTTTTAACTTGGTTTGTAGGTATAGCAACCTTGATAGCAGGAGTATTTGCCATTGGTAATATTTTATTAATTACCGTAAAAGAACGTACTAAAGAAATAGGTATTCGTAGAGCTATTGGAGCCAGGCCTATAGAAATTAGAAGACAAGTTATATTAGAATCAGTGTTTTTAACCACTATTGCGGGCATGCTAGGAATTATATTTGGAAGTATAGTTCTTTATTTTATAGATATGCTCATTGGGCAAGGCGAAGATGCAGTGCTTGTTAATCCAACAGTAAATATACCAATCATATTATTTGCTTTTTTAATACTAATTGTATTAGGGACTTTAATAGGGTTGATCCCTGCCTTTATGGCAACCATAATTAAACCAATAGAAGCTTTAAGAGAAGAATAAAACAATTAATAAACCATGAGTAAAAGAGCAAAAATCATTTTAGGAATAATAGCAGTCTTATTTATTGCAGCACTTATTTGGTTCGGTAAAAAGAACAAAAAAAGTATCGTAGAATATGAAACTGAAAAACCTTTCAAGTCAACAATCGTTAAGAAAACTGTTGCAACAGGAAAAGTAATTCCATTAGAAGAAGTAGAAATTAAACCTCAAATTTCTGGTATCATTGATAAAGTGTATTTAGAAGAAGGAGCCATTGTAAAAGCAGGAGATTTAATAGCAACTGTTAGAGTGGTACCAAACATTCAGTCATTAAATAGTGCAAAGGGTAGAGTGAAAAATGCAACGTTATCATTTAACAATGCAAAGAACACTTACAACAGAACAAAAGGACTTTTTGATAAGGGAGTTGTTTCGCGTCAAGATTATGAAACTGCTGAGTTAAGTTTTAATAACTCAAAAGTGAATTTAGAAAACGCGCAATCTGACTTAGAAATTATTCAAAAAGGATCGACAGCTGGAAATGGAAGTACAGCAAATACAAATATTAGAGCTACGGCATCTGGTATGGTGGTTGAAATTCCTGTAAAGAAGGGGTACCAGGTAATACAGTCTAACAATTTTAATGCTGGTACAACCATTGCTACCATAGCAGATATGACAAAAATGATTTTTGAAGGAAAAGTAGATGAATCTGAAGTAGGGAAACTAATAAACGGGACAGATATTGAAGTTTCATTAGGAGCTATTGAAAATAAAAAATTTCCGGCAAAATTAAACTTCATTGCCCCAAAAGGAACAGAAGAAGGAGGAGCAGTACAATTTAAGATAAAGGCAGATGTAACCTTAGATAGTAACTATTTTATTAGAGCAGGGTATAGTGCCAATGCAGATATTGTGTTGGAAAAGAAAGATAGCGTATTGTCTATTAAAGAAGCATTATTACGATTTGATAGAAAAACAGAAGAGCCTTATGTAGAAATTAAAGTAGGCGATAAGTTTGAAAAGCGAGAAGTAAAATTAGGAACTTCTGATGGCGTGAATGTTGAGTTACTTTCTGGAATAACGAAAGATGATGAAATTAAAGTTTGGAACAAAGCATCTAAAGATGATAAAAAGGATAATAACTAATAGCAATTAGTTATGTAGTAAAAAAGGGAACTTCATTTGAAGTTCCCTTTTTTATTCTAAAGTATATTGAAATGAAAATCCTGTATTAAGAATATTATATCCAGCATTAGGTAGTTGAAAGTTTAAATTGGATACATGACCTGCCCCAGCAAAAAGTCGAAATGATAAGGTTTTATTGATAGTCTGTTCAAAGCCCAAATTTACATTTTCTATAAAAGTAAACCCATTGATTAAACGTTCAGTAGGGGTGTCAATAAATGCCAACCCTAAACCAAATTGAAAAAACAAGGCTGTGTTCTTAGTTATTTTTTTATTCAAATCGATCGTAAATTCTAAGGCGGTAATTGAGATGTTTTTTAGTTGGGTATAACGTGCTCTTTTTTCTAGGTAATTCTCTTCTTGAGGCAACACAAATTGTTCATTATATAATTGATGCTGATTAAATTGAATTTGAGGCTGAAGAATTAAAGAGATGTCCATTTTTCTCCATTTAGCCAATGGATAGTAGAATTGTAATTTCAGCGTATTAGTGCGGTAAAAATAATCTGGGTCATTAAACAAGAAGCTACGTTCATTTCCTTGTGTAAATTCAATTCCCAATTTTGTTGGAGAAAGTAAACTCTTCCTTGATTTTTGCCCAAATGATGTAGAAATCAAACTGACAAAAATCAAAGGTAACAAGAGTTTTTGCATCATTATTTAGCAAATTGCTTTGCTACTTTTTCTGCTTTTCTTCCTAGGGAATAGTCGTAAAAACCTTCTCCAGATTTCACACCTAGTTTCCCTGCTCTTACCATATTTACTAATAATGGACAGGGTGCATATTTAGGGTTCTTAAATCCGTCATACAGCACGTTTAGGATAGATAAACAAACATCTAACCCGATAAAATCTGCCAATTGTAATGGTCCCATTGGATGTGCCATACCTAACATCATTACGGTATCAATTTCTTTAATACCGGCAACCCCATTGTAAAATGTTTCAATAGACTCATTTATCATAGGCATTAAGATTCTGTTGGCAACAAAACCAGGGTAGTCATTTACTTCTACTGGAATCTTATTGATTTGTTTCGTTAAATCTACAGTAAACTGCATCACTTCATCAGAAGTATTATAGCCTCTAATAATTTCGACCAATTTCATAATCGGTACTGGATTCATAAAATGCATACCAATAACCTGTTCTGGTCTTTTGGTAACGGCTGCAATTTGAGTAATAGATATTGAAGAAGTGTTTGTTGCTAATATGGTATCCTCAGGACAAACTTCATCTAATTCCTTAAAAATATTTAATTTTAAATCAACATTTTCTGTAGCAGCTTCAACGACTAAGCTAGCATATTGCACACCTTCTTTAATCGAAGTATATGTTGTGATGTTTTGTAAGGTTTGGTTTTTATCAGCCTCCGAAATTTTTTCTTTGGCAACCATTCTATCTAAATTCTTTGTAATAGTTGCAATTCCTTTATCTAAAGCAGTTTGTGAAATATCAATTAACTGTACTTGAAAACCAAATTGAGCAAAGGTATGCGCAATTCCATTTCCCATAGTTCCTGATCCAATTACGGCGATGTTTTTCATGTGTGTATTTTGTTTAATTTTAATTATCGAAACAATCGATTATTTGTTGTGCAACTCGCAAAGCTTCCGTTCCTTGTGATAAAGAAACAATTGGAGTTGTATCATTGTTAATGGCGTCTGCAAAAGATTCTAATTCGTCTAAAATAGCATTATTGGCAGTTACTTCAGGATTGTCAAAATAAATTTGTTTTTTTACACCTTCGGCGTTTTGCAAAATCATGGCAAACTCATCGGGGTTTTCTGGAACATCTTTCATTTTTACAACTTCCGAAGTTTTTTCTAAAAAGTCTACAGATATATAGGCGTCTTTTTGAAAGAAACGTGATTTACGCATGTTCTTCATCGAAATTCTACTGGCTGTTAAGTTTGCAACACACCCATTTTCAAATTCAATACGTGCATTGGCTATATCTGGAGTTTCACTAATAACAGAAACGCCACTTGCATGCACATTTTTTACAGGCGAATTTACCACACTTAAAATAATGTCAATATCATGTATCATTAAATCCAATACAACAGGAACATCTGTTCCTCTTGGATTAAATTCTGCCAATCGATGGGTTTCTATAAACATAGGTGCATCAATCATGTCTTGTACAGCAGTAAATGCAGGATTAAAACGTTCTACATGTCCCACTTGACCACGAATGTGTTTTTGGCTCGCCAATGTTCGTATCGCTTCTGCTTCCAATACTGTTTTGGTAATTGGTTTTTCTATAAAAATATGGCAACCATTTTCAATAGCTTGTTTAGCACAATCAAAATGAGAAAGTGTGGGGGTAACAATATCAATCATATCTACAGCAGCTATTAAGCTTTCTACAGAATCAAATAATGTATATCCAAACTCCGCAGCAACTTTTTTTGCATTTTCTGTAAAAGGATCGTAGAACCCAACTAATTCGTATTTTTCTGATTGTTGTAATAAACGTAAATGTATTTTTCCTAAATGACCAGCGCCAAGAACACCTGCTTTTAGCATATGTAATAAGTT
>Ga0105356_10000533_pt1 | contig 36204 bp, 48 predicted proteins | sample GOMGulsemesocosm_3_FD_83502 | JGI IMG/M metagenome (GOLD analysis project Ga0105356, IMG submission 83502) | Methane-oxidizing microbial communities from mesocosms in the Gulf of Mexico - GOM9D Gulf of Mexico | ecosystem: Environmental > Aquatic > Marine > Cold seeps | place: Gulf of Mexico...
TCTTTTGTAGAACATGCATTAAAGGTATTTGATTTTAAAGCTTTTGAGAGTTTTTGTAAGAGTATTGGATTACTCTTAGATATAAAAGAAAGCAATAAGGTATATCCTTTATCTAATGAAGCGAAGTCTGTTGTTAATTTACTAATCCTAAGTGTTGAATCCTTAGGTATTAATGTATATACGTCAACACTAATAACAAGTATCAAAAAAAACAATAATACTTTTGTCTTAGCTTGTGAAGATAATGAATACAAGAATTATGATAAAGTCTTAGTATGTAATGGATTAGGAGCAGCCCCTCAGTTGCAAGCCAATGAAAGTGGAATAGATTTTGCAAATTCTTTTGATCATTCTTGTAATATGACCTATCCTTCATTAGTAGGTTTACAAACACAAGTAGATTATCACAATAGAATGCAAGGCGTAAAAAAAGAGTGTTTGGTATCTTTGTATATAGATGGACAGCTTGAACAAGAAATATACGGAGATGTGTTATTTACAAAGTATGGAGTATCAGGATTTGCAGTATTAGATATCTCTCAATTAGCAGCACAGGCTCTTAGTTTATACCAAGACGTAAAAATATCCATTAATTTTTTCTCAAAAATAAACAGAAACGATTTAGCCAATCAAATACAAAACTTGTTTAAAGCACTACCAGAGCAAAAAGCAAGTGATTTGTTAATAGGAATGTTAAGTAATAAAATACCAAGTGTATTATTAGATATATGCAAAATACCCCATGAATCAAAAGCAAAAGATATCAATAACAAACAAATAAAAAGTTTGGCATATCAATTAAACTCATGGAAATTAAAAATCACCGATACCCAAGGGTTTAAACATGCTGAGGTTAGTGGTGGTGGAGTCCGTGTCTCTGAGGTAGATAATAAAACTTATGAGAGTAAAAAAGTAAAAGGCCTTTATTTTGCAGGAGAAGTGCTAGATATTGTAGGAAATAGGGGTGGGTTTAATTTGCAGTTTGCGTGGGCTTCTGGATATGCAGCCGCTCAATCACTCTCAAAAAAATAACGCTTATAAACCAGCCACTTTTGCCCAATTTCTTCGTTGTCGCAAAAATTAACCTAGTCACTTACAAGAGTAAGCTCTTAGGCTAATTTTCGCTCCGCCTTGAACTTGGACAAAATTGTCTAATTTCTAAGCAATATTTATTGTAAGAATTTTAATAATAAACTAAGTGGACGTAATTATTTATCAGATTAAATACTCAGGGTTGTATTGTTTTACAAAATCATAATCTTTAATATATTTTTCGTTTATCCAACTTACTGGAATTTCCTTATTTAAAAAATTATTAATACCCTTCGAATAATAGTTAGACTTATCGCAGGTCAAAATATCGCGCAATATGTTAATATTTGTATCATTAGGGATTATTACAAATCTTCCTTTTTCTTCGATAATTTTAAAATAGTAATTATCTTTAATAACGTATTTCTCCATTTCTACTCCTCTCCTGATTATCTTAAGATATATACCTTATATTATAATTACTTATTCCTAAATTTTTATTAATAGTTCACTTGACAAATGTAAAACTATTATATATAATATAGTAAAACAAAAGGATAAAAATGAATGATTTATTATCTTTGGAAAAACAGCAGGTGGGTTTGCGAGTTCCTAAGTATTTGCTTGATGAGATAGATGAATTTACTAAAAACTTTTCTGTAAATAGAAGTGAAGTTATTATTGAAGCGATTAAATCTTATGTAGAAAATCAGAAAGAAGCGATTTTTTATGCTGAATTTGAAAGCTCTGTTAAAGAGTTAAAAGAAAGTATTAAAGCTGATAAGAAAGAAGATACTTTAGAAGACTTGATAAATGAACTTGAACATTCTTAGTTTAGAGTCTTTTAAAAAAGATGTTAAAAAACTATATAAAAAGAATAAAAAACTTGGCTTAGATTTAAAATCTTTGAATGAAACCTTATTATCTAATCCCAAAGCTGGAATTGAATTATCTAATAGTTTATATAAAATTAGATTGGAAAACTCATCTTCTAAAACGGGTAAGAGTGGCGGATTTAGAATAATCTATTATTATATAGATAAAAATGATAAATTATATTTACTTAAAATATATTCTAAAACAGAAATATCTAATATAAAAGAAGATATTTTACTATCAATATTAATCGAGCAATTACCTAAGTAACACTTGCAATAGTTTAAGTTTATTTTTCTATAATAATTTATAACATTATATTTTTTAAAGGGTTTTATATGAATGAAATAATATCTCTAATCATAAACATTGAAGTAAAAGCGGGAAGAAGGCAAGAACAAATTGATGCTTTTTATGCTATTTCTGCTTTGGTTTTGGAAGAAACTGGGTGTTTACAGTATGAACTAAAAGCAGTTCAAGGTGATGAAAATAAGTTTGTTATTCTTGAAAAGTGGTCTTCTAAAGAAGCCTTATTGGCCCATGAACAGCAGGAATTTATGATTGAAGCTGATAAGAAAAATGTATTATTTAGAGCTAAAGGGGCAGAAGTAATATTTCTTACTTCTGTTTAAGTTATTAATGAATCCTTTGAAAAGTGAAGTTGCTTTAATTTCTGTAAAAGATATAAAATTGAAAATAAAGTCTTGGGAAGAAGTTAATAAAAAAGCTATTGAAAAGTATAATGAGAACATAGAAAAATATGGCCTTATTCTGCAAGACAGTAGAATGTTTTAACATGAGAGTCAAATAATGAAGCCTTTATTTCCTACTAATAAAAAGAATAAAGATATTCTTGAATCCATTAATCGACATTTTAAAAAAAGAAAGAAAATATTTTCTATAAAGATGTTTTACAAAAAAATAAATCTGTTTCATCTTTAGAGAATTTAACTGCAGAGTTTAGTTTAAACAAGCCTATAATATAAGCGTACTTTTTATTTAAGTTCTTTTAAAAGTTCGACACTTAGAGGTTTAAGTAGATTTCTAACAATATTTTCAATTAGGGCTAAATTAATTCCTTCATAATCATGTGTAATAAAGTTTCTAACAGCATAAGCACCTTGTGTTGCTTCTTTTATAATTTTATTTGAAGAGTTTAATTTGTTTAAATTTTCGCCAATTTGCATAAGACACATTAGAAGGGAATGTTTACCTATTCTATCATCTAAGGTATTAACTACACCGTCATAGTTAGAAACAATATATTCTATATCATCTATATATTTTAAAATAGTCTCTATTCTAGCTTTAGACATATATCAAATCTTTTTTAATATATTTATTTGCAATAGAGTCTAAAGAAGACTTGTCTACAAAATCAATATTTCTGTTTAGTTCTTTTTTTAAGAGCTCTTTGATGTCCATAATATGCGTGATACTATTCCATCCTGAGTATTTTTTTAAATACTCTTTGGTATCTTTAATTTGATAAAGTATGTCAATATCACTTGTAGGATTTTCTTCATTTCTTGCAAAAGATCCAAAAATACCTATAAGTTCAAATCCTTCATTTTTAATTATTGGTTTTAATTGTTTTAATTTTTCTAAAATCTGATTATTCATACTTTATCCTTTCATTAATTTAATTTATTTTATTATACAAGAATTTTATACATTTTTATAATTTCTTATTTGAACTTAGTTTGCAATAAGTTCTTTACTTTTCTCTGTACAAATATCAATAGCTGTATTCATTAAATCTCCATCAGTAATTCCTGCAAAGGATTTATATTCTGAGGCTTGCACGCAGTATGATTTTGCTGCTGCTACTGTTGTTGGTTTTTTCTCTTTTGCAAAATCAAACAGTTGTTGTCCTACACTTTGGGCACTAATTCCTAGTGTTTTTAATCCCGATGCTATATCAAATGCAAAAATACTTGAACTTATAAATAATATTGAAATAAATAGTTTTTTCATAATAATCCTTTTTTTGAAGTATATAATAATTTTGATTATATTTTAGAAGTTTTTTCATAATCTGTCACGCTTTTGTTTTGTAAATCGTCTTAGATATATACCAAAACAAAAAAGGAAGAGTATGATTGATGAAAAAAAATCTTTAGAAATGTTAGAGGGCTATAGCGCTCACTATAATTACGATGTAAGTTACATGAAAAGTATGTTAAAAGAAGCACCTAGCGCTTATGAAACCTTTGAAGGGTTTTTACCAATGGCTTCTTACTCAAATAAAATAGAAAATGATGTTTTTTTTGTAGCTCAATTAACTGCTATGAAAAATGAGGATTGTGGCTCGTGCTTGCAATTAATAGTTGATAAAGCAATAGAAGCAGGTGTTGAAAAAAATATTATAGAAGAGCTTATGTTTAATGAGGGGAAAAATTTAGACGATGAATTAAAAGACGTATATGAATTCACACTTGCTGTTGTAACATATGAAGAAGTAGATAAAAACTTATATGATAAAATGAACTGGACATATTCCAAAGAAATAATGGTTGAATTATCTTTAGCAATTGCTTCTTGTAAAGTATTTCCAACACTTAAAAGAGTATTGAACAACTTTGAATCTTGTTCGCTAATAAAAATAAAGGTTTAAAATGCAAGCACGTGATGAAGTAAGCAAAGAAGTAGAACTGCATAGAAAAGCACTTATTTCTTATGTATATCGTTTGACTGGCTCCTATGAAGAAGCCAAAGATATTACGCAAGAGTGTATTTTAAGATATCTTACTTTTGAAAAAGAAGAAATTATAAATGCAAAAGCTTGGATGTTTAAAGTAGCTACTAATTTATCACGTGATTTTTTAAAAAGTGCTAGAAATACGAAAGAATCATATATAGGGCCTTGGTTACCAGAGCCTTATATTGAAGAGTCTAACGATACTTCTAGTGACTTAGAGTTAGACGAGTCTTTAAGCATTGCATTGATGATTATTATTCAAACACTTTCGATTAAAGAAAGAGCTGCTTATATTCTGCATGATATTTTAGAATTTAAACACAAGGAAATTGCCTCTTTATTGGATATCAATATACAAAGCAGTAGACAGTTAAGTTCAAGAGCAAATAAAAAAATAAAAAATAAACAAGAACCTTCTCCTACTAGTAGTTCCAAACACAATGAGTTAAGTTATTCTTTTTTGGATGCGATTAAAACAGGGAATACTCAAGCCTTGATTAATATCTTTCAACACGATGTGCAACTTCTTGCAGATGGTGGTGGAAAAGCAAGTGCTCTTAAAGAGGTTCTTTATGGTGATAATACTTTTATTGCAAATTTTTTAATAGATGTCTTAAAAAAAGCATTCAAAAATCAAGAAGAAAAGCTTGAATTAAAAAGCACCTATTTTAATGGAAGTCTGGGATTACTTCTATTTTATGATAATAAACTTGAAACAGCCTATAGTTTTGAAATAAATGAAAATAAGATAGCAAAAATATTCGTACACAGAAATCCCGATAAACTAGAGCTATTTAAATAAAATAGCTTCTTCTATTCTCCCTAGCCTTATTTACTCCATTCATTTGACTTAATATCTAAAATAATATATACTTAACCAAACGTACGTTTTAATAAAAGGAGTATTATGAATTATTTATTTAAGTTTAGTGGTGAAGGAAGTTCTATTAAAAATAAAATTGATTTATTTGATGTGTTATTTTCATCTCTTGGTGCATTAATAGCTATGTTGGTTTTATCTTATCTTACTAAGTCTTATTCAAGTCTACTTGTTATGGGTTCTTTTGGAGCCTCTTGTGTTTTACTCTTTGCTTATGAAAAAAGTCCTTTCTCTCAACCTAGAAATGTAATAGGTGGGCATTTTATTTCTACATTAACTGCTTTGGTATTTTTACACTTTATTGGTGATATGTGGTGGGTTATGGCATTAGCTTTGAGTACGGCTATTTTTTTAATGCTTCTTACACGAACGGTTCATCCTCCAGCTGGTTCTAATCCTATAATTGTATTTCTATTATCTTCTTCATGGGATTATTTGTTTTTTCCATCTTTGTTTGGTTCTATTTTATTGGTTCTTGCTGCTTTGTTCTATATCAATCTTCATAAAAAGAAGTCTTACCCTGTATCTTGGTATTAAAAAACAAAAAATTATAAATTATGAAATTCTTTTTTATGTAATTGTCTTCCTATTTTATAGGCATAAAAGAGCTATTTTTTAATTTAAAACTAAATATTTTAAATAATTTATTTAATTCTATTTGGAATGAACGTTCTTTTATGATAGAATTCTTTATTGGAACGAGCATTCCAAATAATAAAAGGATTAAAAATGAATAAAGTATTAGGGAAAGTAGCAGTAGTAACAGGCGGTAATAGTGGAATTGGATATGCAGCGGCAAAAGATTTATTAGCAAATGGTGCCAAGGTAATAATTACAGGGCGTGATGAACAAAGAGTAAATGATGCAGCTAGAGAATTAGGAGTAAAAGGAATAGTTTCTGATGTCAGAGATTTAAAATCCATTGATGCCTTAGTAAGCCAAGTAGAAGAGGAAGATGGAAAGATTGATATCTTGTTTGTAAATGCTGGTATTTTTACTCCTGCACCTATTGGAAGTATTTCCGAGGGGGTTTATGATGATCTTATGGACATTAATTTTAAGGGAGCAGTTTTTACAGTAGAGAAGTTTATTCCAATCTTAAATGATGGTGCATCTGTTATTAATCTGTCTTCAATTAATGCTTACACGGGAATGCCTAATACTGCGATTTATGGAGCTTCAAAAGCTGCAATGAATTCTTATACAAGAACAGCAGCAACAGAATTAGCGCCTAGAAAAATCAGAGTAAATGCAGTTAATCCAGGACCTACACAAACTCCTATATTTGGTAAAACAGGTTTACCAGAGGCAGATTTAAATGCATTTGCAGGGGCTATGATGAATAGAATTCCTTTAAAACGTTTTGGACAAGTAGAAGATATTGCCCATTTAGTGACTTTCTTAGCTTCTGATGACGCTTCGTTTATTACAGGCTCTGAAATTAATATTGATGGCGGTATGAATATTAATCCTCTTTTATCTTAATAGAAGATTTGCGGATAATTATATCTTTGCTATAATTAGCAAAGATAATGATGGAGAAAATAATGCCAAGAGTTAAATTGTTTGACAAAGATGACGTTTTAAAAAAAGCCATGCTTTTATTTTGGGATAAAGGCTACCATGCAACTTCTATTCAAAACTTAGTAACTGCTCTTGGAATAAATAGAGGAAGTTTATACGATACCTTTGGTGGTAAAAAGAATCTTTTTGAACAAGCTCTTGCTTTGTACTGTAATCATAATATTAAGATTACACGTGAGTTTCTTCAAAGTGAAGAAAGTGTAAAACTGGCGATTAAAAAACTTTTCCAAGTTTTTATTGATGATTCTGTGGAAGATAAAAAAGGATGTTTTGTAGTAAATACAACAACTGAGCTGTCTTGTGAAGATGATATTATAAATGCAGCGCTTCTACATAATAAAGATAATTTTGAAGCTATGTTTTGCGAGTGTTTAAAAAAAGGGCAAGAATCAGGTGAGATATCTCAAGACAAAGACATAAAAAGTTTGAGTTATATGATATATGTTTTGTTCTCTGGAATAAGAGTGGTAGCACGCTTAGAAAAAGACAATCAACGCTTACATAAATTATCAAATGTGGTACTTAGTTTACTGGATTAAAAAAGAATTATTTACGAACTTTTTGTAACCCAGTTGTTACTTATACTTGATATTCTCTTTTATCTTAAATTAAAGAGTGCAACATGAATCAATCACTTATAATAAATACCTTAAGCAATTTAAATTATCAAGAACTTGCATTTGCTAAACAATGTGGTTTTGAAGGGGCTGTTTTACCTTTTAATACAGATTACGATCTTATCTTTATAGATGATTGTAAGAACAGTGATTATATTAATGAGTTGGCCATTGAGAGTGGATTTGATAAGTTTGTTTTTGTTGATTTTATAAATAAAAAAGAAAAAGTATATAGTATTTCTGATGTAGCCTAAAACAAAAACCCGAAGGTTTTTATTTATTTACCAATAAATTCTTTTTCATTGGTATTTTCTACTACTTTTTCTGAAATTTGACTAACTTCTTGTGCTACTTTATTTGTAGAACTAGCAGTAGCTGCATTTCTTTGTGTTGCTTGATCAAGTGTATTAATAGCATCGTTTATTTGTTCAATTGCTGTTAATTGTTCTTTTGATGACGTTGAGACAGTAGTAATTAATTCAAGTGTATTGTGAATATTTGAATTAAGTTTTTCATAACCTTCAATCATATCAGAGGAAATCTTTTTCCCGTCATTTGCTTTTGCTGTTGCAATTTCAACTAAATCTTTAATTTCTTTTGCGGCTTCTGCTGATCTTGCTGCAAGGTTTCTTACTTCTTGTGCAACAACTGCAAAGCCTTTTCCAGCTTCTCCTGCTGTTGCTGCTTCAACCGCTGCATTTAAAGATAAGATGTTTGTTTGAAAAGCAATTTGATCAATTACAGTAATCGCATCCGCAATAGCATTTGTTTGCACATTGATTTCTTCCATTGATTCAACAGTTCTACTTGCTAGGTCTTGACCTTGTGAAACAGAAGAGGAAACTTCATTTGCATACGAATCCATTTGTGAAATATGATTAGCATTGCTTTGCATATTTCCAGTAATTTCTTCAACTGCTGCTGCTGTTTCTTCTAGATTTGCTGCTTGTTCATTTGCAGAATTAGTTAAGGTATCAACATTTATAGACAAATTGTCTGCACTAGAAGCAAGTACTAAACCAATTTTTTTATTATCTACTAACATAGAGGTTACTGCATTTCCAAGTGAGTTAATGTCAGCACAAAGGTTTTTAATGTCTCCATCCATGTGTTGAACATCAATGCTTGAACAGTAATCGTATTTTGAATAAGATGACAATACAGTCATTGCTTTGTTGATATTACTTTCAACTGATTCTAACATCTCATTAATTACATCTTTTAATTGATTAAGAGCCGGGTTATTTGTATCGCCTGTAATTCTTGCATCCATAAATCCAAGTTTAGCTCTGTTTGCACCTTCAATAGCACTTTGAACCATTGTTTTGTCTTCTTCAATTCCCACTTTTATTTTAGAGATATTGTCATTTACTGCTTTTGCCATCATTCCTATTTCATCTTTTGATGAAATATTTATGAGTTTCGCATCTTGTGTTTCTTTGTTAATGTATTTAAAGAATTCTAATAAACCTTCTTGAAACTCTAATAGAGGCTTTTTAATAGAATTAGTAACTGCGAAAATAAAGAAGATAGATAATATAAGAGCAACAATAATCAGTGTATTTAAACTTAATAGTGTATTGTCGATTTTTTTAAGAGCACTTTCAAAACTGGCTTTATTTGCATCCATTGCTGTTTTTTTGATAGCATTTAACTTGATATTAATAGCCAAAAAGAATTCATCTGTAATTGATAACATTGGAGTAGCCATTCCCACATCAATACTTAACATATCTAATGCGCCTACAACAGCCGTATTATAATTGCTTAAATCGCTTAATGCATCAGTGAAGGCTTTTTTAGATTTTTTATCTAATATTTTTGATTTGGATATATAAAGTGCTTCTTTTTTTATCGTTTTTTGTAATTTATCTAAAATAAGCAGTTGTTCATCAATTTGACTTTGGGCATAACCTCCAGCTGCATAAGAAAACAATTTGTACAAGATACTGTGATACATATCTATATCAGTTAATAAGTTTGAGCTCATTTTGTAGGTTTCGAATTTTACTTCTACTATTTCTGTTAATGTTTCTTTGTCACTTTTAAGTGCATTGTTTGCAAATACTGCAATAACTACCATGAATATAGTCGCAATTGCAGGTGCAATAACTACTTTTATTCCAATTTTTAAATTTTTTATGCCGATCATGATGTGTCCTTCTTTACCATTTACTTAAATTAAAAATACTAGGTATTGTGAAGTTAAATAAATATGAATGTAAGTTTTGAAAATCAAAACTTACATAAATGAGAGATTATTTGTAAATTCCTGCGCCAATTAATTGATTTTCACCAATTCCTTGTACATAAGAAGTTTTTGGAGTTTGTTTGTTTGTTTTTGGATGTGACCATACGTAATCTACCCATCCTTTTCCATCTGCTTTAACTTTGACAATAAAAGCTTTGAATAATTGTGTTCCAGCTAAATCTTTATATTTATATAAATTTTTACCTTTAAGTGGTTTTTTTGGATGCGCTGTAATTACACCATCAAAGTCATTTGCCCAGATATATAAATCACCCTTTACCCATTCACTTTCTTTTTTATTGAACTCGGCAACACAAGTACTTACACCTTTATCTTTACAAAACTGAACGGCTTTTTCAATATGTGCTTGAACATTATCAAAGTCTGCTTGCGATGCTGCAAACGATACAGAAGCACTTATCATAAGCGCTGCACCAATTTTCATTAATCTATTCATTTTCTTCTCCTTAAAGTATATACATGTTCAATACTTCCATAAATACCTTTAATATAATCTTAATGTGAAAATAAATCATATTAAATAATTATTATTTAGTATTTTAGATTATTATCCCATCTTTACTTTTTAATTAATTATCTCAATATTCCTTAAGTTAACCTATATATCGAGAGAATAGGATAAAGCAAATTTTATTTTTAATAGATTATTGTTAAATTATTTTTTTTTAAACAGGCTCTTATCGAAGGGAAAAGAATATAATGACGTTACCTTATTACCCATATTTTTTCAAAGAGTTTTGTTAGTCATTTGTAAGTTATTATTAAGTAATTAAGTAGAAAAAAATACGTTTTACCAAAGAAGCAAACTTCTTTGGCTGGTATTTATTTTATTTCAAAAACAGATGTTGAACCACTGTTTTCAAAACCTACTATTAAAAGAGCATTTTTTGTAGGAGAGTTTTTAGAAGAAACAAATGTCATTCCCTCAGGTGCTAAGTCGGCATTTTTTGTATTTAAGTATTGCACAAATTTTGCATTTTTTGGATTTGTGATATCGTAAAGTACAATTGCATTTTGTCTCTCAAGTCCAATAAAAGCATAAAATCTGTTATTTATCTCTCCTATAGCTAGGGCTTCTGGTTCTACTCCTTTGTTTCCACTTCGTTTATCCATTTTCCCTTTACTTTGGTTAAAAAGATTTTTTTCATATTTTTTTGTTAATTTTGCAAGCTCATTTTTACTGTCATAAACTAAGCTTCCTTTTTCGTTCCAAATTGAAAACGATCTTGCTCCAAAGGTATAAAGTTTTGTATATTTGGAGTTTTCTAATCCCATTTCATTATTGATTTTTAAATCATTCTCATTTTTATAAACACTTTTTAATTCTTCTGATAAATTGAGTTTAGAAATTTTTGTTTCATTTGTATATTTCCCATACTCTCTTCCATCCCCTTCATTTGCGCTTACTATATATGTTTTATTGTTTACAATATATGAAGCAATTGAATCGGGTTGATACATACCATATAAGTTTTTATAGGCTTTAATTAAAATCTTACCTTCTTCCTCAATATCAAGAGCATTTTTTTCTAAAGAATGATCTTTAAAACCAAAAGGAACAACTTTTTCTATTGTTTTTGAATCTAAATTAACAATAGCAAGGGCATTATTTTCTTGTAGCGCAACATAGGCTTTATTTTTACTAACGGTAATATATTCAGGTTCTAAATCAAGTCCTGCGTGCGTATTCTTTCTAAGAACTACATCTTTAGGAATGTTAATATTAAAAAAGTTTAAATCAGTGTATTCGTAATTTTTATTTATATCAATAATTCCAATTGAACCTTTAGGGTCATAAGAATAATCTTTATTAGGTTCTGCTTCATTAGCAACTATAATTAAAGATGCATCTTTATTAAATGTTACCATATCTGGTAAATACCCTGCTGTCACAGTTTTTTGGTGTTGTAAAGAGGCATTAAAAATAACAACGGAGCCACGTAATTGTTTGCTAGAATCAAAAGAAGAAGTTTGTTCAACAGCAACTGCCAAAAGTCCATTTTTATAAGACAGTGAATTAACACCCGTTCCATAAGTATTTAAATCAAGAGAAGCAATTTTATTAAGAGAAGATTTATTCTCATTGTACGTTAATTTTAAAACATCAACCCTATTTTCTTTTCCATTAGTTACAAATACTCTTTGCTCTTTTATATCATAAGCAACTATTTCACTAGCCCCTTTTATTTTTGATTGATATGAAGCAATCTTTTTTATAGAAACTTTTTTATGGCTTGTTTCCGTATTATATATGTTTGCACAACCAGTAAAAACGGTAAGACTTAGTAAAAGACTTGGAAGAAGAGTATTTTTCATTGGATTCCTTTTTTTGTATTTTATTGCTTTACAGTTACACGTGGGTTACAGTAATAATATTATTTGTGTTAAAATAATTCTTTAAAATACGAAAAGTATTTATAGACGTAAGATGAACATCTTACGTAATTTGAGTGTATAAAGGGCAAGAATGATTATAAGTGATAACTTTGACGCTGGAAATATTAAATGTATTAATATTAAAGAAACAGGTGAAATTGATTTAGAGATTAAAAAAGACAATAATTCTGATTTTTTTCAATGGTTTTATTTTAAACTTAGTGGTGCTAAAAATAAAGCATGTACACTTAATATAATTAATGCAGGAGAGACTTCATATTCTAATGCATGGAATGATTATAATATAGTAGCTTCATATGATAGAAAGAATTGGTTTAGAGTAAAGAGTTCTTATGATGGAAAAACCTTAAGTACGAAACACAAACCTCTATATGACGTGGTTTATTATGCTTACTTTACACCTTATTCTATGGAACAGCATCATGAACTTATATCAAAATCTCAAATGTCATCAAATGCAGAATATATTCATTTAGGTCATACCTTAGATGGGCAAGATATGGATTTGCTTAAAATAGGAAAAGATGGAAAAGACAAGAAGATATGTTGGTTAATTGCACGACAGCATCCAGGTGAAACAATGGCACAATGGTGGATGGAAGGAATGTTAGAATCGCTTTTAGATGAAGAAAATCCAATTTCAAGAGAATTGTTAAAAAAAGCAGTTTTTTATATAGTACCCAATATGAATCCTGATGGTTCTTTAAGAGGAAATCTAAGAACAAATGCTTCTGGCGCTAATTTAAACAGGGAATGGTTGGATGCAAGTATGGAAAAATCTCCTGAGGTATTTTTAGTTCGTGGGAAAATGAAAGAAACAGGAATGGATTTCTGTATGGATGTTCATGGGGATGAAGAACTTGCCTATAATTTTATTGATGGTTCAGAAGGTATACCTTCATGGAATGAAAAAAGACAAGAAGTTCTTGATTTTTTTCAAGAATCACTGTGTAAAGCAAGTCCTGATTTTCAAACAAAAGTAGGCTATGAAAAAGATGTTTATGCAAAAGAAAATGCAACAGTAGGTACTAATTATATGGCCGAAGCTTTTAATGCTTTAGTTATGACCCTGGAGATGCCCTTTAAAGATACGAGAGAAACACCTAATGAAAAAGTAGGATGGTCGGCAAAACGTTCAAAAGAGTTAGGGAAAGCTAGTTTAAATGCCTTATATCAAAGTCTTGATAAATTATAATTAGAGTTATTCGAAGGAAAAAATATGTCAACAATTAAATTAAGAAATGCGCTAAGGCCTGATTTGCAACGATGTTATGAAATTGAACGTTTGTCCTACTCAAAAGAGGAAGCAGCAAGTAAAAGCAATATGCAAAAACGATTAATACAATTTCCTCAAGGTTTTTTACTTCTAGAGAATGATAAGGAAATTATTGGTTTTATAAACTCTGGCTCTTGCCACGAAGTAAAACTAAGTGATGAGAGTTTTAAAGAGATGTTGGGACATGATAGCCAAGGAAAGAATATTGTCGTTATGTCTGTTGTTGTACATCCCCATTATCAAAAACAAGGTTTTGTTTCACTTTTAATGAAAAAATTCATTGAAGATATGAAAAACTTGAAGAAAGAAGAAATATTCTTTATTTGTAAAAAAGAATTAATTCCAATGTACGAAAAGTATGGCTTCAAAGATTTAGGAGAATCCTCCTCCACTCATGGAGGAGTGGCATGGAATGAAATGAGTTTACCATTAATATAAGGAAAAAAATGAACACTAAAAAACGATTTTATAAAAAGAGTTTAAATGTATAAAACAATATTTTTAAATACCATCACGTCAATTTTAGACAAAAGAGCCGTTTTGTTTAGGGCTTTGTTGCTGCCTTCTTTGTTATTAATAATTTTAAATGCTTTATTTATCAAGGATTTTCATAATTTATATATAGCTGTTCCTTTTTTTATCTTATCCCTAATTGTTAGTATTACTATTGCAATTAGTACACATAGAATTTTATTATTGCAAGATTCAAAGATAAATACTTGGGGTCTTTTTTCTTTTGAAAAACGAGAGTATGAGTATTTTAAAGCTTCTTTATCTTTAATGGTCATTGTTATCATTTCTGCTTTTATTGGTTTAATATTATTTGGTATTCCTGCATGGATTTTGGGATATATTTTGGGAGAACAAAGCAGTTCTTTATTGCTAATATTTCTTCCTTTTGCAGTTTTAATATATGTGTGTATTATTTTAAGTAGGGTTTCTTTAATTTTCCCTTCTATTGCGCTTGAAAAAAGTATGGGCTTTAAAGAATCTTGGGATAAAACAAGTGAGCATAAAGTCTTGTGTTTTATTACGATTGTTATTGTCCCTATTGTTTTTGCTTTTGGATTGAATTTCCTTATATCTAACATACTGTCTTTTAATAATCTTCTTTATTATTGTGTTAATGCAATATTAGGCGTGTTTACTAATGTATTAATAATCAGTGCTTTGTCTAATACCTATAAATATATTTTTGAAGAAAATAAGGAAGAAATAGAAGACCTTTCTTTAAGAAAGACATTAAAAATAAACGACTTTAATCCTATTATTTTAAGTTCAAATACTAAAATAAATTTCAAAAATTTAAAAGAAGATTTAATAGTTCAGTATGAGAGCTTAGGCTTTACAAATAAAATTGTAGATGAAGAATCTGCTTTTTTATTAGAACACAAAGAAGATAAAGAAAGCTTTGTATCTTTAAAAGAAAAAGACAATACTTATAGTATTGAAACCTTTAATACACAAAATCCTGACTTATTCGTTCTTAAAGAAGAAGACAGGATTTAATATTTTAGTACTTTAACTGTTTTGTGGCTAAGGTTTTATTTTTTATACTTTCTTTTACTCTTTTTAGAGAAGAAGAAAGTTCTTCTTTTGTATCTTCATTAAACATAATTTCTTTTGCTTTTAAATAATATCTATGAGCCCTATTTAGTTGATTAAGCGCTTCATGGCTTAAAGCAAGGTTGTATAAAGCAATATAAGACTTATTTTTTGTTAATATTACAAGCTCTTCCAAAAGAGTATTTGCTTCTTTTATTTGTTTGTTTTTAATAAGATCTAGTGCATTTTCTAATAACGCTTCTTCTTTACTACTGTATTTAATATAGGGATCATCTAAGAGCGTGAACGTTGTATAAGTATAAGAGGGTGCAATAATTCTTATAAAATCACTAACAACTTGTTTTTTTAGTTTTGAAAATATTTTTCTATTAGAAGCTTGTCCATAGGGATTATTCGAACACTTTGTTGTTGAGTGTGTTGCAGAAAAATTTCCTAAATATAAGGTTTGGGCATTAAGTACTTCTGCTATTTCTATTTGAAGAAGAAGAAGATATTTTTTTTCAAGGCAAGAAATTTCATATTCATAATATTGTGTACAATAACTTTCTCCTTTTTTATTTTTACTGTATTGAACACATTTGTTATAGTTTGTTTTTTCTTTATAATAGGTATTTTCATCAATTTCTTTTTTGAGTATTTTACCCCATAAAATAGATTGTGCCTCTTGAAAAGTGAAAACTGCATTTTCTTTTTTTAATTGAATAATGCCTGAATCTTGTAATACTTGTTCTTTTAAAATGTCCTCATGTCTTTCATTGTTTATAAGATTAAAGTATTTTTTTCCTTCAAAACTAAGCTTAAACATTTGTTCTTTTATCTCTTCTTCTAAGCTAATACTGTCGTTCTTAAAGCTTTTAATATGAATATTCTTAATTTTATGAGATTTTATAGCTGAGGGTTCTATGCTTTTAATATTTATTTTAGTGCTGCAAGCGGTGAAAAAAACAATCAAAAAAAAGCTTATAAAAGATATATGCATAATGAATCCTAACTCAAATAATAAAGTTCTGTTTCTTAGTTATTGAAAATAGCTCTGTTTTTATAAAGAAGAGCAAAAATAAACAATAAACAAAGTATGAAAATAAATATTACCGTATTCCAACCATAATATTTATAAATAAGAGTAGGAAGAGCAGAACCTAAAGCTCCTCCAATATAATAAAAACTTAAATACATTCCAGAAGTAAGGCCTTTTTGTTTCTCTAAGATTGAATTTGCCATTCCTGATGCCACTGTATGAACAGTAAACATTCCCACACATAATAAAAACATCAAGAAAAAAATCACAGAATGATTGGATGATATAAAAAATACAGTAATAAAAGTAAAAAATGACCCTCCTGCAAGAACAGTAGAAATTGAAGATTTAAAGAAAAGAATAATTTTTCTTGAAAATAAGGCAACAATAATACCTGAACCATAACCTAAATACAGTAAACCAATACTGCTTTCATTCATATTGGGAAACAAGTCTTTCATTCTAAAAGGAAGTAGGTTTAATAAACCTGCAAAAACAAAAAAAATAATAAACATTGTTAAATAAATAAGTGCAAAACGCTTGTCTTTTAAAATGAAAAGAATATCTTTTAATTTGGGTTTGTTCATTTTGGATGAAATATCCAGTTTTAAATTCCTGATAAAAAGTAATGAAATAAACAAAGCAAAACTAAGAGAAAAAAATACCGCTCTCCACCCAAATTCACTTGCAATAAAACCCGACAGCACTCTTCCGATTAAGCCACCAAATACGGTTGAAGCCACATACACAGACATGTTAAATTGGACATTATTTTTATCTATATTGGCTAAAATGCTCATAGATGAAGTAAGTATTGCTGGAACTATTAATCCCTCACAAATTCTCATAAATAAAAACATTTCATAGGTGCTTGAAAATGCCAAAACTAGATTGGTAAAAAATAAAATAATAGAAGCAATAATAAGCATTTTTTTAGCACTTATGCTTTCTAGAATATAACCATAAAAAATGGGTGCAATAGCTAAACATAATAAAATAACAGCAGTAAAAAGTGAAGATTGGGTCATACTTACATGAAATTCTGCCGCTAAAATTGGCTGTAGGGGCTGTGTTGCATACATAATAGAAAGCACAACAATAATATTATAAATAATAATTCCAAGGGCTTGTTTGTTCATGGGTTACTTTTTAAATGAGTTTTATAAAAAGGAGTATAGCAGTAATTAAATTATGTATAAGTATGAAAGATTACATTATAAGTTATAATATTTAATAAATGAAAAAGGATGATAAATGAAAATCAAAACCATGTTTCTTATTTCTTGTTTCTTAATGTTTGCAAGTATCAATTTATTTGCTGGAAATCCAGGTAAAAAAGCAATGAATTGTTTGAGTGTATCAAGCAATTCAGAAAAATTCGATAATCTTGTTTTTAAAAACAGATGCACGTATAGAATATTTGTTGCATGGTGTGGAGATTTAAAATACACTAAAAAAAGATGTGGAGAAGGGCCAAGGAATACCTTTTATACCCAATCTGCAAATATTGCTCCAAACTCAAAAAAAACAACTACTATAAAACGCGGAGGTTCTTACGCTTATGCAGCGTGCAGAGGAAGCATTAGTTTTGGTTCAAATGGAATTAAGCATCCTACAAGTAAAAGAGGACAATTTGCTTGTACGAGAACATAGTTACAAAGAGTTTCTTAAACTCTTTGTTGAATAAATTTAAAAACCTACTAAAAAAAGATTAATTTAAGACAAACCACAAAAGAAGCTATTTTTATCAAAATTGAAAATATACTCATATCTATTTTTACTAAAAACTTTATTCCAATATACGCACCAATGATAATTAAAGGCAAGGAGAAAAAATTTAACGTTAAGGTATCCCAGGTGATTAAACCTAAATTAACAGAAAAAGGAATTTTAAATATATTTAAGAATAAGAAAAACCATGCTCTTGTACCTACAAAAGCTTTCTTAGGCAATGCAAGTTGTAAAAAATACATAGCAAGAAGTGGGCCTGCTGCATTAGCAAGCATTGTTGCAATACCTGCCAATATTCCAATAAATATTACCATATATCTATTATTTGAGGCTACGATTTTTTTCCCTTCAATTATTTGACCCAATACTAACATGGATAATATGACCAAACCCAATGCAATATTAAATAATTTTTCAGGGATAAGGTCAATAATAAAATATCCTATAACAACACCAATAACAGTTAGCGGAAAAATTCTAGCAATGATTTGCCAGTCACAATTTTTTTTGTAAACAATAACAGCTATTAAATCTCCCACAACAAGCATTGGCAATAATATACCAACAGATTCTTTTCCGGGAAATGCCTCTGCCATGAGTAACACTACAATAATGCCTAATCCACCAACAGAAGTTTTTGAAAAACCTACAATATATGCTGCTGTTGCTAAATATATGATCTCTATATTCGAAAGTTCCATAAAATATTCCTAGTTCAAATTTTGTAATACTTAGAGATATTACAAAATTTTAAACTTTTTGGGTACAAGAAATATTACACTTTATGTCGGAATTCTTTTGGTGTTAGACTATTGTATTTTTTAAACTGAACAATAAACCATGAAACAGTAGCATAACCGCATTCAGTTGAGATGTTACTTATTGTTTTGTCTGTATTTTGAAGCAGCAAAATTGCTTTTTGAAGTCTTTGTTTGTCTATCCATATTTTTGGAGTTTGATTATAATGTTTTTTTATATATCTTCTAATTTGGCTTTGGCTTAATCTTGTGATGGCACAAATATCATCAAGCGTTTGAATAACTTCAATATTTGATTCTATAATATATTTAATTCTATTCTTAGCTGATTTTTTAACAGTATTCAAAAAGGATAAAAAATCTTTTTTTTTCGTTCTAAGTACATGCAGAAATATTTCTTCAATTTTTAATTTTATGAAGTGATTCTCAAATCCTTTATCAATATAATTTTCTAATAAATTTATATTTTCTTTTAAATTTATGTTGTTCTCATAAGTCATATGAATACAATCTATATTGATATTTTCATTTAAAGATATACAATACTTTTGAATAAAGTCAACAATAAATTCGTCATTGAAATAGATTATCACAGATTTATATTGTAAATTATTAGTAAGTCGTTCACTCATAAAATAGTTATTTTGGGTTAAAAAACAAATTTCTTGGGCGTTGATTTGAATATTATTTTTTTCTTGATGAATGACTTTTGAGCCCTCCATTAGTATTTCCATAGAATGCATTGTTGTTCTAACTTGAATTAAGTCATTTTTTTGTTTAAGAATATATTTTAATGCAAACATATTCTCAATTTCAAAAAAATTTGTAGTTTTATTTTCTATAAAGTAGTTTGGGACAATGTAAATCATATGTATATCATATCAATTATTTATTAAACTTTTACTTCACTTATAAACTTTTTTTATTTACTAGAATTTTGACCCTAAATAACAATAATATGAAAACAAAGAGTTTTTTAAACTCTTTGTTGAATAAATTTCCATAAGTCTTCACAACTTTCAACAATATAATCAGCCCCTGCTTCTAGCAGTTCTTCTTTTGGTCTAAATCCCCAAGCAACTCCTATACTTTTCATATTTGCATTTTTTGCTGTGTTTATATCCGTAGGGGTATCTCCAATAAAGTATATTTCAGAAGGATTAATATCAAGTTTATTTGCAATATCAATGGCACCTTTGGGATGGGGTTTTTTAGGAACATCAACTTTTTGACCATGGACTTGCGAAAAATCATAATGTGAAAAAAGGCTTTCTGCGTATTTACAGGTTAAATTATGAGGTTTGTTGGACAAGATGGCCAGTTTAATAGGTGTTTTTTCTAATGAATCTAATAATTCATAAACGCCATGATAAGGACGTGAGCTGTGATGTACTTGTTTATCATATTTATCTCTTAGCGCTTGCGTTATTGTTTGTATTACAACTTCTTTGGTGTTTTTAGGAAGTACGTTTTTTACTAAACTTAAGGGTCCATCTCCTACAAATTTTTTGTACGCTTGGATTTCATAAACAGGGTAGTTAAATTCTTTTAATATTGTATTCATGCTTAATGCAATTTCTTCTAGTGAGTTTAATAAAGTTCCATCTAAGTCAAATATGATTGCTTTCATTTTATTCCTTTTTGTACTAAGTATTATAGTCAAAATATGAAAAATACGTGATATACTGTTCTTCTTAAATAAAAGGAATAAAATGTTTGATTTTTTTTTACAAATGCCTTATTTTCAGGAGCTAGTAACCATTACTCTTGTGGCTATTTTTATGGCTATTAGTCCAGGAGCTGATTTTGTGATGGTAACAAGAAACAGTATTTTTTACTCAAGAAAAGCAGGAATTTATTCAGCCCTTGGTGTTAGTATGGCAATTTGGGTTCATGTTGCATATTCAATTGCTGGATTGGCTGTAATTATTTCAAGCTCAGTTGTTTTATTTTCTATTTTAAAATATTTAGGGGCTGCATACTTAATTTATATTGGTTGGAAAACATTTACTTCAAAAGCCATGATGGATTTAGAAAAAAGCGATGAAACAGCTACTCTTAGTAATGTTAAAGCCTTTAGAATTGGATTTGTAACCAATGTTTTAAATCCAAAGACGACAATCTTTTTCTTAAGTATATTTACTCAAATCGTTACGCTTGATACGCCTGTTTTATTACAATTGATGTATGGTTTGATTATTTCTATGGCACATTTTATTTGGTTTGGAATCATTTCTTGTACCTTAACGCATCCTATTTTGCTAAAAAAGTTTCAAGCTTCCAAACATATTATAGAAAAAGTAGTGGGAACAGTACTTATTGGGTTTGGAATAAAAGTGGCACTCGTTAATAATAATAATTAATAATTAATTATTATTGACAAAAAAAGTACATTTTGCTAAAATTTGGCAAACGGTAGGTTGGAAATATGGCACTTAAAAAAACATCAAAAGAAGAAATCTTAAAAAACTCAATTAAACTATTTAAAATAAAAGGGTATCACAATACCTCTATGTCTAATATTGCTGATAATTGTGGTTTAATCAAAGGTAGTTTATACCATCATTTTAAATCTAAAGATGATATTGGACTAGAATCTTTACGATATATACACCAATATTTTGCAAAAAATATCTTTAGCGTTGCTTATAATGAAAAACTTAATCCAAAAGAAAAAATGACTCTTTTTATAAAGAAAACAGATGAGTATTTTTTAAAAAGTAAAGGTGGCTGCCTTTTAGGAAACTTAGCTTTAGAAGCAAGCTCCTCAAATAAGATGTTTAAAGATGAAATTCTTTCTTATTTTAAAGCGTGGGAAGATGCACTTGTGGCTATTCTTGAAATTGAGTATGATGATGAAACTTCACTTTCCTTTGCTCAAGAATGCGTTGCTTTAACACAAGGCTCTATTATGATGATGAATCTAAGCGGAGAAAGTGAAAACTATTTAAAAATTGGCAAAAAATTAATTAAATTATTCTAGGTTTCTAAAGAGACTTGTTTTTTCTGGATACTTTGTTTTTATTATTTACAACTTCTTTTAGTTTAAGATAATCTAATTTTTAAATGATTGCTTATGGTCAATTTTTTTGATTTTAGCTACAATAGCATAAGAGAAAAAATTAGGAAAACAATGAATTTTAAACAAATATCAATAGCTCTTTATGCAACATACCTAACCAATAAATATGGTTTTTTACTTAAAGGAACTAAAAATACACAAGAAAAAATGTCTTTACGTTTAGAGTATGCAAAAACATTAATGAAAAAATTAAATATTTCTGTTGAAGTGATTAACAAAGAACTTCTACCAAAAGAGGGACAATACTTACTAATTTCAAATCATAGAAGTATTATCGATCCTTTAATTATTCAACTTGCCTTAGAAAACACAGAAATTAATGGCTACTGGATTTCAAAAAAAGAGCTGTATAATTCTTTTTTCTTTGGAACCTTTACTAGAAATGCTTGTACTATTTTATTAGACAGAGAAGCAAAATCTATGAGTCCTTTTTTCAAAAAAACAAAAGAAGTAGTAAAAGAGGGAAGTTCAATATATATTTTTCCAGAAGGTACTAGAAATAAAAGTAAAAATGCTCTGGGTGAATTTAAAGAAGGGTCAAGACTTATTGCACTAAAAAATCGACTTGATATATTACCTGTCTACATTAAATCCAATGCAAATGAAGTTTTAAGTGAAGCAATTAATAAAAGAACTAAGAATTTAAAAATCCAAATTGAGATTGGTGAGATAATTGAATATAAGAATAAATTACCATTAGAGCAAAATTATAAAACTATTTTTAATATAAAATAGTTTTTCTTTTATAATTTATGATATTATTCTATGAATAAAACAATAGGGTTAGCATGAAACTAGTAGATATAAGCAATGAAGCCATCACAAAAGAAGAAAAAAAACTAATACAAGACGATTCTAATACCAATGTCGCTTTTTTTATTCACTTAAAAGAGTTTAATGACGAGGTTAGAAATGAATTACAAGCACGTTTGGAAGAAGTGTTTTTATTTGCTAAAGGTGTTGATTGGAAGTTTGATAGTTTTGGAATAGAGCAAGCGGGATCTAGAAAAAAAGATATCTTAGGATATTTTGTATTTAAAACAACCAATGTTGAAAAACTACAGAAACTTTTTATTAATGAATTTAAAGATTATGCAAATGCCGAAAAGATTTCTTGCTCAGTTGCAAAATATGAAAAAGTGGAAGAAAAATTCTTTCAAATAGAAGTATAAAAATATGCTAAACTAATCGTCTTGTTTGTATCGTTTACCGTTTAGGTACATTACTAAATCAAGACGTATTTTTTGTTTAGACTTAAGTTGCAAGAACTCTTCGTTATTCTCCAAGGTCATAGAAGAAATATAATCTTTTACATTAAGCTCAATAGTACTGTTCTGCTCTTCTAAATAAATGATTGTTGTGGGTATTTGTCTTTGAATAATCACATTCAATTGATCATAAAATTCGCAAGTAACTGGTTTATACATTAATATCTCTCTTTTAAAATTTTTATTTTTTTTATTTTTTCTAAGGCATAATCACCTTGATTGGTATACAGCATTTCTTCTGTAATTTTTGCAGCTTTTACATTTTTAAGGTGTATGTTTTTATAGCTAAAAGAAATATAGTTTTTATCTTTTATTGCTTTTCGTAAAAACAAGAATTCAATATTCATTATTTTAGAATCTTATCAATAAGTTCTTTATATTTTACTTCAATAATATGTCTTTTTTTCTTTAAGGTATTGGTAAGCTCTTCTCCCATTTTAAATTCTTTTTCTAAAAAGTGGATGTTTTGTAGCTTTTCAAAGGCTTTAAATCCATGTTTTTTATGTAAGAGTTCATTTAATTCTTTTTTAATTGAGTTAAGAATATGTTTATCTTCTTTTAAGTGATCAAGGGATTCAATTACTTTGTCGAATTTTTTATGAATAAAGTCTTTTAAACTTTCAACATCGGGAACTATTAATAAACCAAGCCCTTTTTTATCTTGACCAATTAACATTGAGTCATTAATAAAAGGCATAATAGAAATAGCAGATTCAATTCTGGAGGGATCAACATTTTCTCCATTGGCTAGAACAATAATTTCTTTTAGTCTTCCTGTTAAAATAAGTTCACCCTTAATTGTAAACTTTCCTAAATCTCCCGTTTTTAAATAAGAATCTTTTGTAAAGTTCTTTTTATTTTCCTCTTCATTATTAAAATACCCTTGCATAACTTGTGGTCCTTTTACTTCTAAAGAGCCCACAATTCCAGGGTCAACTTCTAAACCTTGTTCATTTACTATTCGTAATGAGGTGCCTTTAAATGCAGGTCCTAAGGTAGCAAAAGTATTACAATCTAATCCACGTCCAGCTATTAAAGGAGAAGTTTCAGTCATACCGTAAGAATTAACGATTCTAATACCCAAAGCATCAATCCACTCTTCAATATATAAAGGTAAAGCACCCCCTCCAGAAATTGCAAGTTTTAATTTGCCACCAAATTTCTCTTGAACAAGAAGAAGTTTCTTTTTTGCAAATATATTTAAGGGATATAACGCGATGACTTTACTTAGCGCAAGAGATTTTTTAAAGAAGCTATTAAATTTTGTGTCTTTTTCAAAGATAGGTAATTCATCGTTTAATATTCTCATATTGTGTTTATATGTTTTTGAGATATCAACCAGTTTATAAAAAATAGCTGCTTTTTTAGGATCTTGTGCTAATTTTGCATTGATTTTAGTATACATTGACTCCCATAGTCTTGGAACTGTAGCAACCATTGTGGGTTTATACTTTTCTAAATCAGGTGCAAAGGTTTTAACAGAAGAATAAACAATTGTACATCCTTTTGATATAGCCACATATTCAGCCGCTCTCTCAAATACATGCCAAGAAGGTAATATTGACAACCAAACATCTTGTGTTTTTAGACGAATAGCATGTGGAATAGTATCAATATTGTAAATCATGTTTACATGATTTAACATAACTCCTTTAGGGTTTCCAGTAGTTCCCGAGGTGTAAATAATAGTAAAAGTATCTTGGGCATTTAAAACATCAACTTGTTTAAAAAAATCTTCTTTATTGGATTGGGAAATTGTGATTTTATCTGTTTCTTCTTTGTATGAATAATATTCTTTATTGTGAATACTCTCAATTACAAATATAGACTTTAAAGAATGATTCTTTAGTATTTCTTTATATTCCTCATGGGTTTTTTCATGTTCTAAAATTAAATAGGAGCAGCTTGCATTGTTTAAAATAAAAGAGAGCTCATCTGCTGGTGTATCAATTCCTCTTGGCACTAAAATAGCGCCAAGAGAAATTACAGCCAAATCTGTGATAATCCATTCGTATCTGTTATCCGAAACGAACATTATTTTATCACCTTTTTTCATTCCTTTTTTTCTAAAAAGTAAAGAAAGGGTAATAACATCATGTAAAACTTGTTTATAGGAAATAGAATATTCCGAATTTTCTACTCTGTAGACAAAAGCCAGTTTATCACTGTTTTGATGACAGGTTTGAAGAAACATATCTAATAGATTTTTATAATTCACATAATGCCTTTTATTGTATCTGACAAATAAGAATTAAAACATTATTTTATATGTTTGTATTCTTAAGTTATATAGTAAAATAACATAATTCGCTTGTGTTTGGGATAAAAAATATAAGTAGAAATAATTATATATCTGTATTAAAGACTATTTTTTATCTGTACTTATTTTTCCATTTGCAGATATTAAAATGGCAAGTTTTTTGGTTGATTCAAATTGTGAAAGTATAATAGACAATATTACCATTAATGGAATTGATAAAAACATTCCAATTGTTCCCCACATCATTCCCCATGCAACAAGCGAAAAAATAACAACAAATTGTGAAATATTAAGTTTATCTCCCATGAGTTTAGGCTGAATAATATTTCCAAGTAAAAATTGTACAAATGCTAAACAAGGAATCAAAGCAAAAGCAAAACTTATATCACTTAATGAAACCAAAGCAAATAATGAAGGAAGTAAAACAGCAATGATGCTACCAATTGTAGGAATGAAATTCAGTATAAATGCAATAAATCCCCATAATGGAGCACCTTCTAAGGAAAAGAAAGTACAAATTAAATAGGTCAGTGTTCCTGTACATAAACTAATAATGGTAGTGATATAAATATATGTTTTTATATTTCCAGCAATAGAGTGAAGTATTTTTTCAACTTTTATTTTCTTATCTTGATTTGGAAATAAAGCTTTTAGTTTTGCATCAAAGTATTGTTGGTCTAAAAGTAAAAACATTACATACAAAATAATCTGTAAGCTGTTTGAAAATATAGAAGAAAAAAGTCCCAGTGCTTTATTAATAAATGAAGCAATCGATATTTGTTGCATTATTTTATTAAGTTCTTGGGTAATATCTATACTTAAATTAGAAGATAAATTGGCAATAAGAATTGAAAGCCTTTCATCAATTCCGCTTAAACTAGAACCTAAGTCTGCAATATTAAGGGCAATAAATGTTGTTATTTTAAATAAAGAAAAGAAAATAAATATAACAGCAAAGGGTAAAACAAGTTTTTTAGTGAATTTATGTTTGAAAATAATAAGTTTTTCAAGGCTGGAAACAAGAGCATTAATTAAAAACCAAATTAAAAAAGCAATTGCAATTGAAGATAAGAGTCCAGATAATTTACTTAAAGAATAAACAATTAAAAATATACAAGCAAGAAAATAAAATGCACTTGCTAATGTACTCGTATTGATAGATTTTAAATCGTGCATAAACGTTCCTAAAAAATATAATATAGGTATTATTACAGATTTTTACAAAATATAATATATTTATGCTTTTTTAATCGCATCTTTTTCTAAATTTTGAGATAATAGCAATGAAGGATAATGATGACTTGGACTAAGATAATAAAAGAAGAAGAAAAAAAAGAATATTTTATTTCACTGCAAAAAGAAATAATCAGCAGATACAAAAACACAGTGGTTTTCCCTAAATACAAAGATATTTATGCGGCATTTACTTATACTAAATTTGAAGAGATAAAAGTTGTTATCTTAGGGCAAGATCCATATCATGGAGCTAATCAAGCACAAGGCTTGGCATTTTCTACGCCAAAAGAGATTAAAAACCCTCCCTCAATGAAAAATATATTAAAAGAAATTAAAGACGATTTAAAAAGAGATTCTGCATGTATGGATGGAAATTTAATACCTTGGGCAAAAGAAGGGGTATTTTTATTAAATACTATTTTAACAGTAGAAGAAAGTAAAGCAAAATCCCATCATAAATTGGGATGGGAACATTTTACAGATGAAATTATAAAAAAAATATCACAATACAATAAAAACGTAGTATTTATTTTATGGGGAGCAAATGCTATTAAAAAAGAGAAATTTATAGATGAGAGTAAACACCATATTCTTAAAGGTGTTCATCCCTCTCCCTTGTCTTCCTACCGAGGTTTTTTTGGATCAAAGGTTTTTTCAAAAGCGAATGCTCTTTTAAAAAAAGATGGCAAAAAACCCATTGCTTGGTAAGCTTATTCGTCTAACTCTTCTAAGAATTTAACAATATTACCTAAATGAATTTTTATAATAGAAATATAAATAAAGCCTACAAATAACACATTAAAATGAATCATCGCTTGAGAAAAAGGAACAAGCATAGTAAAAACAGCTCCAATTATAATAAATACGGGGTATAAAAGTTTGTTTAAGGCTATTTGATAAGTAAGCTTATCTTGGTATTCTTTGAGGTTATCAGTAATATAAGATTTGTTTTTTTGACTTAACTTATTGTTTTCTTTTATTCTGCCTAAATCTTTTACAACTTCAATGACTTTTTTATATCCAAAATACTGTTTGAAAATCATTATTAAACCAACAATTGACAAAAAGCTAGTGATTAGTTCTAGGGGAATATCTTGCACTACGTTCCTTTGATTTTATTTCAAACATTATACACTTATTATTAATAAAATCAAGTCTATTAATAATTTTTAAACTTACTATATTAAGAAATATTACTATATAATTTTTAATATTATTTTAAAGGATTCTATTATGATCAAATTATTCGCAAGTTTGTTATTAAGTGTAAGTTTTTTATTGGCAAGTGTAAATTTAAATACAGCCAATAAAAATGAGCTAATGAGTATAAAAGGCATTGGTAATAAAAAAGCAGAACAAATCCTTATGTATAGGAAAACACATTCCTTAAACAGTGCAATGGATTTAAAAAACATAAAAGGTTTTGGAAAAAAAATCATATCAAATGTAAAAAATGATGTGAAGAAAAAAACAAAAAAGAAAAAGAAAATGAAAAAAGAATCAAAATAATACTTAGTTTTCTAAGTATTGTTTTTTTACAACTTAGGTACAATACTTAAAAAACAAAGATAAACCTTGAAAATATCAATCAATACTACCTGTCCTTGTAACAGTAATTTAAAATACAAAAAATGCTGTTTGCCCTTCCATAAAGGAAGTACAGCCCCTACTGCTTTAAAACTCATGCGTTCGCGTTTTAGTGCTTATGTTTTACATCTTACAAAATATATTTGCAAAACGACTCATCTCGAAAATAAAGATTATACGAATGACAAAGAAACATGGGAAAAAGACATAAAAGAATTTTGTGAAGAAACCATCTTTTTAAAACTTGAGATTATAGAAACTGCCTCAAACGAAAGGTATGATTTTGTGACATTCAAGGCAAGTTTAAAGCAAGATAATCAAGATGTTTCTTTTATAGAAAAAAGCACTTTTGAAAAAATAAATGCTCAGTGGTTGTATAAAGATGGAATATTTTTAAATGAGGAAAAACAATGAATATATTATTAGCCCCAGCAGAGAGTAAAAGTACAGGAGGAGCAGAAGCTAGTTTTAATATTAAAAATTTTTTTCTAGAAGATAATTTTGATAAAAGAAAAGAAGTTCTGGATTTATATGAAACACATGTAGAGAATTTAAGCCATGAAGAATTATCTTCATGGTTTTCACTCAAAAAGATGAGCGAAGTAGCACGCTATAAAGAAAGCCTACTTGGCAAGGCAGGGAAAAAAGCGATTCTTAGATATACCGGTGTTGCTTTTGATGCAATTTCATATGAAAGTTTGAATAAAGAGGCACAAAACTATATAGATGAAAATGTAATTATCTTCTCAAATTTGTTTGGGCCTATCAAAGCTAAAGATATCATTCCTGATTATAAGTTTAAACAAGGTGCAAAGTTACCTAGTTTTAACCTTGAGAAGTATTATTTGGAACATTTTTCTAAAAGTTTGGATGCTTGTTTAGATGATGAAATTATAGATTTAAGAGCAGGTTATTATGAGAAATTTTATAAATGCACTAATAAAAAAGTACTTTGTTTTAAATTTTTAAAAGATGGAAAAGTTATATCTCATTGGGCAAAACATTATAGGGGTATACTTTTGAATGTCCTTTCAAAAAACAATATACAGTCATTTAGTGAATTCATGCACTTAAGTATTCCTGGTTTAGAAGTAATCGAAATAGAAGAAAAAAAGAATGTAAAGACAATGATTATGAGTATAATTTAATAATTTTTGTACTTTAACAGCAATTACTGTAATATACGCATATGATAGCAGTCAATACGAAATTACTTAACAAAATAACTATTTTATATATAGAAAACGATAATGAAACTAGGAAAAACCTTCTACGTGAAAGTGTAGAATTGTTTAAAAAAGTTTATGTAGAAAAAAATGGATTAGATGGATTAAATACCTATAAAAACAATAAAAACAGTATAGATGTTATTGTGAGTGATCTGCATAGCTCAATCCTATCTGGCCCTGAACTCTTAAAAGAAATTAGATTAATACATAAAGATATTCCTTTTATTTTTTCAACTGACAATACAGAACTTAAGCATTTATTAAAATCAATTCAACATAAAACGACAGAATGTTTAACAAAACCCATTGATATTCAATATCTTTTTGAAAGAGTATCTTTTGTTTATGAAGAAAGTTTTTTAAAACAAAAAAACTTTCATCAAAAAGAAGAAAATCAAAGATATTTAGATGCAATTAATAAAGTAGCAATAGTTTCTAAAGCAGACTTAAGAGGAAATATTACATATGCAAATGATATATTTTGTGATATTGCTCAATACCAATTAGAAGAACTAATAGGTAAGTCTCATAATATTATAAGGCATCCTGATACACCAAGTGAGCTGTTTAAAAAGTTATGGTTAGATTTGAAAAGTGGTAAAACATGGCAAGGTAAGATAAAAAATAGAAGTAAGTATGGAACAACTTATTATGTAAATGCAACTATTTCGCCCATCTATGATGATTTAGGCAAAGATATTATTGAGTATATTGCAATTAGATTTTTGACAACTAATGATGAATTAGAGAAAAGAGAATTTAAAAAAAGAGTTCTTGCGAACATACAAGTGAATAAAAAGATTCACCTTGAAAAAGTCAATCACATTAATATTTTGGAAAATAAATTAAAGCGTTACGAAAATGTCTCTGCTTTAGAAGTGCTTTTAAAAACACAGAAAAAGAAATCAGCTACGCTCATTGCACAAGTCAATCATTATGAAAAAATAATTACTACATTAAAAAACAATCACGAAAAATTTATAAAATCGTTTAATGAAAAAGTTAGAAATACCTCAGATCTTTCTATTGTGTTAACAAAAGAAAATAAAAAACTAGAAGAAAATTCAATAAATATAAAAGAGGAAGTTAAAAATAAGAAAAAAGATTTAAGAGTTGCAAATAATCGCATTGATTCTCAAAATAAAACCATTAGAGACTTAAGAGATGTAATTGATTCCTTAGAAAAGGAAGTGAAAGATTTAAAACTAAATAACTTTTTTGACTCCTGAGATAAAACTAAAACAAAAGCAAGCCACTTTAAAAGGTTTAAAATTACAAGAAATTCAAAGTAAAAAATATTGAATCTATGAGACTTGTTTGTTCACTTTTAACATAAAAAACAGTGAGCATGCAGCAAAAAATGCAGAAGATAAAAATAAATATTCTCCATATAAATATCCTGCTAATAAAGCTCCCATAAAGCCCCCTAATCCATAAGCAACTCCATACATAAACTGTTGTGCAAGTTTTTTATTATCATAAAGAGTATATAAAAATATTATTACTGAAGAATGGTATAATCCAAAAGAAAAAGCATGCATTCCTTGTGTTACATAGGTAAGAAATAGAGATTCTGGGAATAAAAATAAAATCATCCATCTAAGAACAGTTAGTGATAAACAAAATAAAAGTATATTTTTAAGATTTCTTTTTAAAAGAGGACCTTGAAAATACAACATTACTATTTCACAAAGAATTCCAAAACTCCAAAGATAAGATACTGTTTCTAATGAAACGCCATGTTCTGTTTCATAAATCGTAAAAAAATTATAAAAAGAACCAAAACTCATTTGCATAAAAAATAAGCTTAACCAAAATGGCCAGTACTTAAAAAATGAAAAAGGTTTTTTAGAGGCTGCATCGTCATGGGATACATCGTGTTTTAGTAAAATGATAGAGAAAATTACAGTTATTATATTTGCAATAAGAAAGAAATGTAAGGCAATGAATGGACTGGAAAGAAACTTCGCAAGTACAAGTGCAATGACCATAAATCCAATAGATCCAAATAAACGAGATTTACCATATCTTTCTTTCCCAAGGTCTTTTAATGCAATGATTTCAATATAAGGAAGTATTAAACTCAAAGATACGCCCAACAAAGCATTTGCAAACATAAAAGCATAAAAGTTATCAATAGTAAAATAAAACGACGAGGTTGCTATTATAGAGCTGGCTAAGGCTATTTTAAATACCTTTGCATCCAGTTTAATTAGTTTTAAAAATAAAAAAGGAGTTAAGAATCTCATAAGCGGTGCAAGTGCATATAAAATTCCAATTTCACTTGCACTGTAGCCTACGTCTAAAAGAACTTTAGGCATAAAAATTACATATACAGCCGTAGCAGAAAAATAAAAATAGTAAAAGGACGATATATTAAAAAAAAGCATTTATTTTTTATCTAAAATAATTGTATTTGAAATTATGTCCTGTATTGTTTTTTTGTCTTTTCTGAAAAAGGGAACAAATAGTAAAAAGAATGAAATTATACTAAGAAGAGTAACAAAATATCTGATTATTGCTTGTAGGAGTGAAATTCTTGAATAACTTTTATGATCAAGTACTTCTAATTCATATGCTTTTAAACCAGGTGTTTGTTTTTTTGCAATCCACATAATTACAATTAAAGGAAGATGCAATGCTAAAATAATTAGCCAGCCCATTGTTCTGTTTTGAGAGAAACTATCCCCTCCATCCATAATGACATACATTACGAGATAAACAATGGGAGTAGTTAATAAAAAGCTGTCTAATAAAAAAGATTTAAAGCGTGAAGAAAGATGTGAAGACAAAACATTTGTTTCTAAAGGTTTTTTATTGGCCTTTTGTTTTATTCCACGATTAATCTCTCTTCTTCGCATTAATTACCTCTTGATCCTGGTTTGTAAGCTGTACTTCCATCTTTACATAATGGGCAGTTTTTTTCATCGTACATTTCAAATGTAAAATCTTCTAATGCAAATAAAGGTTTATCTAAAGGTAATTTACAAGAAGACGTAGCTTCTAAATCACTGTTCTGTCTTGAGCAAAAACCACGATTAGCAAGTGCTGCATAAGCCACAATATTACCACCTGATTTTTCTACTTGTTTCGCAGCTTCAAGTGCTGAACCACCAGTAGTAATGATATCTTCACAGATAATATAATTTTCATTTTCTTGTACTTCAAAACCACGTCTAATAGTCATAACACCATCAACACGTTCTGCAAAAATAAATCTTACATCTAAAGCAGTCGCTAATGCAAAACCAGCAATGATTCCACCTAAAGCAGGTGAACACACTGCATCTACTTTAATTCCAGAAGCAATAATTTGTTTAGCTAAGGCTTCTGCTAATAGTTTTGCTGTTTTAGGATTTTCTAAAACTTTTGCACTTTGTAAATAAAACTGTGAATGATTACCCGAGCTTAATTTAAAATGTCCTTCTAATAAGGCTTGTGATTCTTTATATATATTTTCTACGTTCATCATTATACCGTCAAAATTTCTTGTTCTTTAGTTCTTAGCGTGCTATCAGCAGAAGATACAGCAGAATCAGTGATTTTTTGAATTTCATCTTGAGCTCTTTTATGTTCATCATCAGTAATCTCTTTATCTTTATGTAAAACTTTTGCTTTATCATTTGATGCTTTTCTGATATTTCTGATTGCAATTTTAGCGTTATCTGTCATAATTTTAGCGCCTTTAGCACTTTCTTTTCTTTGATCAACCGTCATAGGAGGAAAAAATAATTTAATTATTTCACCATCATTGTTTGGATTAACTCCAATATTTGCATTTTGAATTGCTTTTTCAATATCACCTAAAAGATTTTTTTCCCAAGGATTAACTGCAATTGTAGTTGCATCAATTGCTAATACAGAACCAACTTGATTTAAATCAGTCATTGTTCCATAATAATCAATTTTAACTCCATCTAATACTGAAACAGTAACTTTTCCAGTTCTAAGTGATTTATAATCTCTTTTTAAGGCTTCAAGAGATTTATCCATGTGTTCTTTTGTTTCTAAATAGATTTCATTTAACATATTTTTTCCTGTATTTAAAATTTGAGTTTTAAGCTAATTTTTTGGATTATAGCATGTTTATGCTTGTAAAATGGAGTTAAGGGGTGTTAATATTTTAACTTGTAAAGAAAAGTGTTAAATATAAATAGCCTAAACTATTTATATTTATATTGAATTATTTTGCAGGTACTACTGGTACTACAGGAGCAGCAGGGGCATCTGCTTTAGAAGGAATTAAAGATTCTGTTTTAACTCCATCAACTACTGAATCAAGCTTTTGTTGATTGTAGAAGTAACCTAATGCTAATGTATTAATAATAAATAACAAACCTAATGTCATTGTTATTTTTGTTAAAAAACCACCTGGACCTTTTGCTCCAAATAGTGAGTTATTACTTCCACTATACGCACCTAGGCCTATACTAGAACTTTTTTGTAATAATACAGCAATAACTACGAATGCTGCTAAAACGAATTGTACAATCAATAGAGTTGATGTCATCAATTATCCTTATTTAAAAATGGAGTGTATTTTATCAAAAACTTATTAAAAAAAGGTTAAAATTTCAAAATATATATAAAACAATTAAAAAGTAGGTCTTTTTGTCTAAAAAATCGGTACATAAAGAGTTTTCGAAATACTCAGAACAATACAATAACTACAATATCATACAACAACTTGCTGCAAAAGCACTGATTAGAGATGTAAAAAACAAAGCTAAAAATATTTTAGAACTTGGTTGTGGATCAGGTCAAGTATATAAAAATGTTACTTGGAATTTTGATTCTTATACAGCGTTGGACTTCTCTGCTTCTATGTGCGAATTACACCCAAAGAATGATAAGACTGTAGTTAAGTGTCTAAACTTTGATGAGAATGCATTTTTTTCTTATTTAGATGGTAAAAAGTATGACTTAGTTCTTTCTTCTTCTTCTTTACAGTGGTCAAAGAATTTAAAAAGAATAATTGAAAAACTATCATGTGTTACAAATGAATTACACGCAGTTTTATTTACCTCTAATACATTTAAACATATTCAAGTTATTAGCAAAAAAGAATCTCCTATATTAAGTGAAGAAAACATTAAAGAAGCTTTTTCAAAATATTTCTCTTGTGAATTCGAAACAATACAATATAAATTGGAATTTTCTTCAAAAAAAGATTTATTCGAATATATCAAAAAATCTGGGGTTAGTGGAGATACTAAGCTTAGTTTTAAAGAAGCTAAATCTTTATATAAAGAATATGCTTTAAACTATTTAGAATTTGAAGTGATTTATATTAAAGCATTTAAAAAATAAACATTTAAAAAGCTAAATGATTCATTTCTTTTTCTAAATCGTATAATTCATAACGAATTTCTTTAAAAACTTCGCTAACGTCTATTTCAAGTAGTTTTGTAAGTTCTTCTAAAACTCTTGCACTCTCTTGAGCACGTTTAAAGTTTGCGATTAGAATACTCTTAAGATTTTCTCTTTTTTGTTCAGAAGAAGTACTTTTTTTAAGTACATCATTTTTGATATCTCTTGAGTCTAGCAGTTCATTATAAAGATTGATTCTTGATTGGTGACGTAGTTCTTTTAATCGTTTTGCAGTTTTTTTGTCATTGTATGCGTATCTGAATATATCTTCTACAACACGAATGCCTTCACGTAAACGATTTAGATTTGCATCTATTAGTCTTAGCTCTTGTTCACTCATTTAAGTAACCAACTCCAAGAGGAGTTAGTTTTAGTCATCACTTGAATTCATAATTCCAAGAATTTGCAATAAAGAAATAAATAGATTAAAGAAATCTAGGTATAAAGATAAAGCAGCCTCAATTGGAGAATCATATCCACCTTTTAAAATTTGCTGAGTATCATATAAAATGAATGCAGAAAATAATAAAGCACCTGCACTAGCAATTCCTAATTGTAATAATGAGGATTGAATAAAGATATTTGAAATTCCTGCAACAATCATAATAATTAAAGCAATGAATAACATTTTTCCCATTGAAGAAAAATCTCTTTTAGTAGTCATAGCAAACATTGAAATTCCACCAAATGCAACGGATGTCATTAAAAATGCTTGTCCTACAATTGAAGCACCTGCTGGCATAGCAAAAATAGATGCTAATAAAGGAGCAATTGTTAAACCTGTAATAAAAGTAAATGCAAATAATACTGCTAAATTTACACCTGGTGTATGTTTAACTCTAGGAATAACAAAAAATATTAATCCTAATTCTATTGCAAATAAAACCCACATTAATGGCCCTGCTAAAATATGAACGATGTCCAGTCCAATATAAGCTCCAGCTGTTGCTGCTAAAAGTGATCCTGCAAATAGTTGATAGGTAGCTTTTAAGAAGCTCATCATTCTTTCTTTTGAAGAATCCTGTGCTTGATCTTGAGATGAATTATTTGATAAATAATCTCTGTTGTACATTATATATCCTTTTTGATAATATTAAATTGTTGATATTCTATTATGAAACTCTTTAGTTTATCTTTAAATCAACTTACTATAAAGTATATACTCTATATGTAAATGAAAAATTAACACATATATACTTTATTATACAAGTATATGCTTATTATTAATCCTAAGTCTTTATTCATAAAAAGATGAAACTTAGATATAAAAAACCTAAAAAACAAGATAAAAAGCAATTAACATGATAAAAACACAAGAAATAAGACCTAAAAAGAAACATTAATGAGTAAAAAGATATAACTTTCAACATTTAAGCTACATTTATGTTTTACCCCTTGACAAAGTTCGTAAAACCTCCTATAATTCCCGTCCAAATCAAGTGTGACACTTTAAAGTGACAGACA
>Ga0105356_10000534_pt1 | contig 36165 bp, 31 predicted proteins | sample GOMGulsemesocosm_3_FD_83502 | JGI IMG/M metagenome (GOLD analysis project Ga0105356, IMG submission 83502) | Methane-oxidizing microbial communities from mesocosms in the Gulf of Mexico - GOM9D Gulf of Mexico | ecosystem: Environmental > Aquatic > Marine > Cold seeps | place: Gulf of Mexico...
AAGCTGGCGCAGGGTTGGATCAAGAGTAGCAAACAGCTGATCTTCTGCAAACACATCCGCATCCGTCAAGCTGTTAAACAAGGTTGATTTACCCGCATTGGTATAGCCAACCAAGGATATTGTCGGCACTTCCGCCTTGCGCCGTGCAGCGCGGCTTTGGTGGCGCTGGCGGCTAACTTTCTCAAGCTTGCGCGTTAGCAACTTGATACGATCGCCAATTAAACGTCTATCCGTCTCCAGCTGGGACTCACCCGGGCCGCGCATACCAATACCACCCTGCTGACGCTCCAAGTGTGTCCAACCTCGTATCAAACGGGTAGAGATGTGCTTCAATTGAGCTAGCTCAACCTGTAGGTTACCTTCGAAGCTGCGCGCACGCTGGGAGAAAATATCCAGAATCAGCCCCGTGCGATCCAGTACGCGGCACTTCAAGGCTTCTTCTAGGTTGCGCTCTTGGGAGGGGCTGAGGCTATGGTCGACCAAGACCAGTTCGATCTCATGCATCTCGATGAGTTCGGCAACCTCTTGCACCTTGCCACTACCCACAAAAAACTTGGGATCGGGACGATAGCGCGAGGCCGCTACACTAACGATAGGCTCAGCCCCAGCCGAAGTCGCCAGCTCATAAAACTCTTGCTCATGAGCTTCTTTCTGGCTGGCGTTTTTAGCGCGCCCTCCCTTGGCGATTAGTTGCTTAGTCATTTCGACATTCAGCAATAGGGCGCGCTCTCCAGAATCTGGGCGCTCAAATAAAAAGGTAGTCATTAAATGACTACCTTTTTTGATACTGCACTTTTAGCGTTAAACAATTTTATAATTATTCCGCGCTATCTGCTGCTTCAGCTACTTCTTGTCCGTCTTCACCTGCAAAGGTGATGCGCACAGGGCGTGCAGGTACAATCGTAGAAATAGCGTGTTTATAAACCATCTGGTTTACGCTGTTTTTTAGTAGAACTACAAATTGGTCAAAAGATTCGATCTGACCTTGTAGCTTAATGCCGTTTACTAAAAAGATTGAAACGGGAACGCGCTCTTTGCGCAAAGCATTCAAGAAGGGTTCTTGTAATTGCTGCCCTTTTGCCATGGGTAACTCCAATATATTAATTATGTTTTAAATTATCTGCATCTGCAGTTCACAACTGAACATCCTTCCGCACAGATTTATCACCAGAACTTAGCTTGATCACAGATCAGGTCAGTGCAAGCCAGCCCAACTAAGCTCTAGATGGGGATTCTAGCATGACATTCAAGCCGCCAATGTTTAAAAACTGTTACAAAGTGGACATTTAGCCGCTTTTTACAAAATGAGACACATTCTCAAGTAGCTCCGACCTGTCAGCATTGAAACAGTTCCACTGCTGCAAGTTTTCTTCCTTGCGCAGCCAAGTCATCTGGCGCTTGGCTAGCTGATGTGTAGCAATGACCGCCCGCTCACGCATTTCAGCCTGGTCCAACTCACCCTCGAGATACTGCCAAACCTGGCGATAGCCCACACAGCGCATAGAGGGCAGGTCTAAATGTAAGTCACCGCGCTGGTGTAGTTTACGCACTTCGTTAACAAAGCCCTGCTCCAACATCTGATCAAAGCGCTGAGCTGCTATTTTACGGTGGCGCTCTCTGTCGTCAGGAATCAAACCTATCTTTAAATGCGGATAGTCTAGCTGGGAGGATTTTTGCTCTGCATGGAAAGCCGACAGCGGCTTGCCGCTGATGCGATATACTTCAATAGCCCTCAGCAAGCGCTGAGGGTCGTTCACATGTATACGCTGAGCTGCCTCGGGGTCAAAACTAGCTAGTTCGTCGTGCAAGGCTTGAGCGCCCTGCTCTTGCAGCTGCTCATCTAACACCGCTCGTACTGCCTCATCCGCCTGGGGCATTTGCGCAATGCCATCCAACAAAGCGCGAAAATACAACATCGTTCCCCCTGCCAATATAGGAAGCTTGCCGCGCCCCTGAATATCTTCGGTCAGGGCCAGTGCGTCGGCACGAAACTGTGCTGCCGAGTAGCTATCCAGCGGATCACATATATCAATTAAATGGTGAGGAGCCGCTGATAGCTCGGCCTCACTGGGTTTGGCCGTGCCTATATCCATACCCCGATAAATCAGTGCAGAATCCACGCTGATGATCTCTCCATCAAAGCGCTGGGCAGCCTCAATCGCCAAATCGGTTTTACCCGTAGCGGTAGGCCCCATGATCATCAGCATAGGTTTTTTGGCGGCCATGTTATTGCCCACGCATAAACAGCTTGTCCAACTGATCCACCGTCAGCTGAGTCCAGGTGGGTCTGCCGTGATTACACTGGCCGCTGCGCTCTGTCGCTTCCATTTCACGCAACAGTGCATTCATTTCTGGCAAACTAAGCTGGCGATTAGCGCGTACCGAGCCGTGGCAGGCCATGGTCGACAACACTTCATTCACCGCTTCTTTGATACGCTCAGAGCTGCCGTGGGCAATCAGGTCAGCCAATACATCCCGCACCAAGGTTTCCGCATCGCCGTTGCCCAACAAAACGGGAATTTGACGAATCAACAAAGACTCCGGCGCGTTGCGTGTCAACTCAAAGCCTAGCTGAGCAAAAGCCTCAGCGTGCTGTTCCGCCGTATCAGCCTCTTTCTCACTCACCGCAATGCCAGCGGGCACCAATAGGGGTTGGGCCTGTATGCCCTGCTGCTCATAAGCCGTTTTCAACTTTTCATAGGTCACTCGCTCGTGAGCCGCATGGGTGTCGACAATGATCATGCCCTGCTGGTTTTGCGCAATAACATACAAGCCGTGCAGCTGAGCCAATGCGTAACCCAAGGGGTGATCATGGCCCTGCTCTTGTGCCGCCGCATTCACCTGAACCATTTGCGCAGAGCTAGCTTGGTAGCCGCCGCGATCATTATTAGATGAGAATGTGCTTTGGTAGGCAGGTGTGGACTCACTTACCCCCATACCACCGTCTTGCAAACCCATAGGTGACTGCTGCATGACGCCTGCACCGAATGCGGATAGCCTACTAGAGACCTGATACTGCTGACCCAACTGATGCAGTTCTGCGTTGCGTGCGGCCCCCGCCTCGTTACTACCTGCCTTGGTATCCGCTAATAGTTTATTCAGCGTGCTAAACAAAAAGCTGTGTACCATACGCGACTCGCGAAAGCGCACTTCGTATTTGGTTGGGTGGGCATTCACATCCACCAACTTCGGATCTATATCTAAATGCAATACATAAGCGGGATGGCGACCGTGATACATCACGTCTTGGTAGCCCTGTTTAACGGCGTGGGTTACCAGTCTGTCGCGCACGATGCGTCCGTTCACAAAGAAATACTGTAAATCAGCTTGGCTACGCGAGAAAGTTGGCAGGCCAACCCAGCCGCGCAACTTCAAGCCTGCCGCTTCGTGATCTACATATAGGCACTGCTCCATAAAGGCCGGGCCACACAGACTGGCCACACGCTTTTCCATTTCTTCACGGCGATCTGCTGCGCGCAGCTGGCTCACCACCTTGCCATTATTGCGCAGTGTAATACCCAAATGAGGTGTGCTCAGGGCAATACGCTTAACCAAGGTATCAATGTGGTTGAACTCAGTTCGCTCTGTTTTCATAAACTTGCGGCGCGCGGGCACATTGAAAAACAGATCGCGAATTTCAATCGTTGTGCCATGGGGGTGTGAAGCAGGAGAGATATCCGGCACCTTCTCAGAGCCATCGGCCTTAATCGACCACGCTTGCTCCTCATTTTCACCCTTCGACGTTACCGTCAACTGGGAGACCGAGGCAATACTAGGCAAAGCCTCACCGCGAAAACCCATGGTACGTACAGATTCCAAGTCATCCAAGCTGGCGATCTTACTAGTGGCGTGGCGATCTAATGCTAGGGGCAGCTCATCACGGCTCATGCCGCAGCCGTTATCGCGTATACGTATTAGCTTAACTCCACCTTGCTCAATATCAATTTCCACCCGAGTAGATCCCGCATCAATACTGTTTTCGAGTAATTCCTTAACCACAGAGGACGGACGCTCGATGACTTCACCAGCGGCAATCTGGTTAACTAGCTTGGGGGGGAGTTGTTTAATTCGCATGACGGGATTCTAAACGAAAATCCCAGCTTGCTACATCGCTAATTTAGCCCGTCGCAGTAAGTGCAGAGAAAAATCACGCACAGCTGCGTAGGCGCAGCCGATATTCACTCGGCGACAGCTCGGCCCAGCCTTTAAATGCTTTATTGAAATTACTGGCATTACTATAGCCCAGCTCTTCCGCGACCTTTTCCATACTGTACTCAGTCACCTCTAATAGATGAATCGCCTTGCGAAAACGCTCCGAGTCTTTGATTTTCTGATAGGTGGTGCCAACATCATGCAGCTTGCGCTTCAAGGTCCGCGCCGACATATGCAGGCCATCCGCTACACTATCAATAGTCGGCAAGCGCCCGCTAGTATCGCGTATCTGTCCGCGCACCATCGCCGCAACATCAGTTTTCACACCCAGACGGATCATCTCCGCCTCACACTCTGCCTGCGCCACACTGGCCAGCTCGGGGTTGGCATGGGGTAAGGGTTCGCTAAGAAAACTCAGGGGCAAACGCATTTCATTCACCATTGCGTTAAAATTCAGCTGCAGGCCCGGCGACAGCGCGCTAGCAGGGACCTCCCCTGCCGACTCAAAGGTCAGGTTAATCTCAGTATGCACCTGCTCTTCCTGCTTGCCAGTCAGCCAGCGCCCCAGAGACTCTAGATTAATGAACGTGGTAATGGCATGGAATCGCGCTAAAGATTCATCAACAGCCGAATCGCCAGGGCGCAGACGTAGACTGGCATAATCCTCTTTCAGCACCAGCTCAAACTCCTCTCCGCCGCCAGTGCGAGTATTGATGTACTGGACCAACAAGCCCGCAGCCTCCATCAAGTTAGAGCTGCTTTGTGCAGCAAAACCCAACATGCCGTGCTTAGAGATGGACAGGCGCTTACCGTATTCAATGGCAAATAGCGGATCGGGGAAAAAGGCTAAAACATTGGCGATAACTTGCTCAAAAGCGTGATGCCCAATACGAGCCTGGGGCTGTATCAACGCACTCAGGGGCAAGCCAGAACTCTCTAAAAAAACCTGAGGCGGCATACCACGCTCAGAGCAAAATTCTTGCAGGGCAATCAAGTACTCCGCCGACACGGCAAACTCCCCTTCCCCTAATTTTTCTAGCTTGTCAGTCATATAGCATTTGTACCACGTTTATAAGCTTCTGGCCCCGAATCACCACAACCTTGTCACTAGCCAACCTGTTTGTTGCACCGTAATAGAGGGATTATTTGAGCATAGATTGAAAAACATAGCTTGTAGAGAGGACAGCAAAATGACGACAGCAAAGCGCACGGGCGACAAAGTTAACATCAAACCCCGCAAAATGAGTTTTCCCTTTGAAAAGATGAAGGCCAAGTATTGGTTTGATAACAATAGCTTGCTAACCACATATTTTTCCGCCCTGTCGGCCACATTCCCCCCTGGTGAACAGAACTTCATTGACTCTGTGCGTCACTATCGCCCGCAGATCAACGACAAAACATTGTTAGAGGAAATCCGCGGCTTTATCGGCCAAGAGGGCCACCACAGCCAGCAACACAAAATAGCCAACAAGAAACTGGATGAGCTAGGCCTCAACGCCAGCCGTATAGAGGCCCACCTAAAAGGTGACATCGAGAAGCTAAGTAAAAAACTAACTCCTGAGCAACAGCTAGCCTCTACCGTATGCATGGAACACATCACCGCCATACTCGCCGAGCATGTACTCACCCACCCCAAGATACTCGACGCCATGCACCCCGCCGTACGAGAGCTAATCATGTGGCACGCCGTAGAGGAAATTGAGCACAAGGCCGTGGCCTTTGATGTGTACCAGCAATGTGTCGGTGACGACAAACTGCTACGCCAAGTGATGGTCATCAACACCTTGGAATTTGTCACCCGAATTACCTGCTACCAAGCCGCCATACTCTACTGGGATAGAAAGCTGCCCAATCTGCGCGATGTCAGCGGAGCGGCAAAATTTTTCTTTGGCAAGCAAGGTGTTTACCGCAAGCTAGCGCAACCTTTTAAAGAGTTTTTCCGCGAAGATTTTCACCCGTGGGACCACGACAACTCAGGCTTAATCGAGCAGTGGAAACAAACTCACGCCCCCCAAGAGCAAGCCGAGCTGGCAGTGGCTAACTTAGTTGCCAGGCGAACGGCCGCAGAACCACAAGCTGTCGCGGCCATGGCGTAAAAGCATAGCACTCGGCGTGCTAAGCCCGTGACAAAAGCCATTAAGCATGGGAATACTGTCACTACGGTTACTAAATAAATAAAGAGAATCATATGAGCAAGTTTGCAAACAGTGTTGTCGCCATTACCGGAGCCAGCTCCGGCATCGGCAAAGCTCTGGCCCTAGAAATTTCCAAGCAAGGCGGCAGTGTCGCTATCAGTGACATGAATGCGGATAGCCTAGAACAGACGGCTTCCGACTGCCGCGCTGCGGGTGCCAAAGGCGTACTCGCGACGACGGTAGATGTGAGTAAACGCAGCAAAATGCAAGCCTGGGCCGATGAAGTGCAACAGCATTTCGGCAAGGTCAACGTCATCATTAATAACGCAGGCGTGAATCTCAGCGCCTGCGTAGAAAAAATGAGCTACAAAGATTTTGAATGGGTCATGGACATCGACTTCTGGGGCGTAGTCTATGGCAGCAAGTCATTCCTTCCCCATTTAAAAAATTCCGACTGGGGACATATCGTCAACATCTCCAGCTTATTTGGCCTGATAGGTATACCCAATCAATCCGCATACAACGCAGCTAAGTTTGCCGTGCGTGGCTTTAGCGAAAGCCTGCGCATGGAACTAGAAATGGACGGTAGTAATGTTGGGGTCAGTTCGGTACATCCCGGTGGCGTTAAAACTAATATTGTTAATTCTTCTGTTATCAAAGAGACTCTGGGGCGCCAAGTCAGCCCGGATGATATGAAGAAGCAGTTTAGCGAACAGTTAGCGCGCACCACACCAGAACAAGCTGCCAAAGATATTCTACGCGGCATAGAGAAAAACAAACCCCGTGTATTAGTCGGTATGGATGCACGCATTGGCGATCGCATTCAACGCCTTATGCCTACTGGCTACCAGAAGCTCGTTAAGCTGATGTCTTCATAGGAGGTTCCATGCGCGAAGCTAAAGTTCACAGCAACGGCATACAGCTGCACTATGAAGACTGGGGTAAAGCCTGCGATCCCACAATACTATTGGTATGCGGCATGTCCACTCAGCTCATTCACTGGCCAGACAGCATGCTAGAAAAATTTGTCTCCAATGGCTTTCGCGTGATTCGCTTTGATAACCGTGAAACAGGCCTGTCCGATCGCAGTCATGTGAAAAAAATGCCTCCCGTAGTCAGCAGCTTTTTCAAAACCAAGTTGGGCTTTAAAATACAAGCTGACTACGACTTACACACTCTCGTTAAAGATGCCGTGGGCTTATTGGATGCACTGGACATTGCCAAAGCCCACTGGGTTGGCTTTTCCATGGGAGGAATGATCTCGCAACTCGCAGCCATTCATCACCCCAATAGAGTACGCAGCCTGACATCTATCATGTCATCCACCAATGACAAAGACCTACCCTCACCCAAGCTATGGACCTTATTAAACCTATTCATGCCGCCCTTGGGCAATACCGACGAGCATGTCGCCGACGCCATTGTGCGCACTTTCTGGAATATACGCAGTACCGACTATCCCACGGCCAAAGACGAGCTGCGCAAGCAAGCCTATAAAATCATACAGCGCTCACGTCGCCCCTTCGCCGGCCCCATGCATATGATGGCGATCATGGCGACAGAGGGTTTTGGTAAAGACTTGAATAAAGTGACCGCACCCAGCCTAATTATTCATGGCACGGTAGACCCCTTAGTTCGGTTAGCCGGAGGCAAGCGTAGTGCAAAGTGCATACCCAATGCTCAGCTGATTGTGATACCGGGTATGGGACACGATTTCCCGGAACAGCTGCTGCCGCGTTTGAGTGCTGAAATTACGGCACACTTAAAGCAACAGCCCGTTCACCAAACAGCAGATAAAGCGGGCAGCTTAATAACCGCCTAACATTGTTATTGCCTTACCAGTGAGCTTGCTGTAATTTTGCTACGAGTACTCAAACATGAGTACTGCGTTGCATAAAATAATAAACTGGAAACTACTGCCATGAATATGAAATCCCTCAGCTGGGGCCTGCTAAGTGCGGCCGCCTGTTTCATCCCCCCTGCCTATGCCTTATCCGAAGATGAGAAATGCCCCCTCGTAGGTATGTCCGCACTCGCTACCACCTGCGGCGACAATGTCTGCAACGGCTTTGGCCTTGATGCGGAAAACGTCGACAACTGCCCACGGGACTGCGCAACGGGCGACCTGAAAAAGATCCTGCCCTACTACGCTGAAAACACCAATGTGTGTAAAGAGTACGCCACGGTATACGAGCCCCGCACAGCGGCAGAAGTACAAGACGCAGTACGCGAATCGGTACAGCAAGGGCGCACCGTAAAAATGGTCGGTACACGCCACTCCACTAGTAATATTATTTGTGGCCAAGGCAACGTAATGACTTCAGAGAAGCTCAAAAACATTCAGGGCTTGAGCACCATCACCGATGGTCCCTACAGCAATGTAGAGATAGTGACCTTCGACTCAGGCGTCACCTTCCGCACCGACGATGCCAAGATCAACCCTGCAACCAACCAGCCTTATGTCGGTTTGATGGACTACCTCGCCAGTAATGACAAAGCCTTAAGCTACTCGGCCACAGGCTTTGCGGGCATCACTGTCGGCGGCGCGCTGGCCACTGGAGTACACGGCAGTAATGCCAAGGGCACATCTAACGTGGCCCACGAAGTGCAGGAGCTATGGGTGGTTGCCGCCAATGGCGACCTAGTACGCTACTCCAAGGGCACTACCGGCGTGACTAAGCCAGACACATGGAAGGCACTGACCACCAACCTAGGCGTATTGGGCCCGGTGGTAAAAATCAGTATGCGTGTTCGCGACCAGTTTGCCCTGCACACCAAAGTTAACTTCCACGACGAGACGGAGCTGCTCAGCGACGGCGGTTTAGATGAGCTAGTTAAAGACTGTAACTTCTCCTTTATGACTTGGTTCCCTGGTCGCAGCACCAGCAAGGTCATCAATACCTGTGCATGGGAAACCAACGAGCCGGTGACTGACCCTAGCACCATCATGACCTTATTCACGCCGAATATTGCAGACGAATTCACTGTGTTTTTCAAAACTCTCAGCCAAGGTTCCAGCTGCCCGTCTATTATCGGCGGTGACGACTACTTGAACCTGCGCTCCTACGCCAACCTGCGTGTGGGCTTTATGCAAGACCCCAGCAACGCTTGGATAGAAACACAAAACCGCGCGGTACGTGGCTACGAAGGTATCGGTTATTCGCACAACATCATCAACCGTGACATCACCAGTAACTATCCCGGCTTTAGTGCCACTGACTGGGAAGTGGCCCTGCCCAAGTCTCAAACCCAAGACGCCCTGCGTGTCATTGAAGAAGTCGTGAATAAATACGATGTTGCCCTGCCCTCTATCGGCGTGGTAATTCGATTTGACCAAGCCACCGACAACTCCTTAATGAGTGGCGTCAGTACACGCAGCGGAATCGCCGCCGGCGAGCCTATGGTGCATTTAGAAATCCCCGTGTTTACCCCATGGAAAATGCGTGGCGAAGACCTAGAGCAATGGCAGAAACCATGGAAGGAAATCATGACTCGCCTAGTCACCGAATTTGATTCGCGCCCACACTGGGGCAAGAACCAAGACTGGTTACTGCAACACCCTACTGCGCTGCAGCGCATCGCCCCCGAGATCACACGTTTTCAAAACGTGATCAATGAACTAGACCCCAAGGGTGTATTCTCGAACAAGTGGGCGGCTCGCCTAGGTCTAAACTGGCCACAGGGCCCTAGCTACGACACAGATGCGGATGGCCTGACAGACGCCCAAGAAAGTAGCTTAGGTACTGACCCCGATAAATTTAACGGCTTTAAGTCCACCCTAGCCAACGGCGACCCCAGCGGCAGCTGCAACTACATGGACGACTACGCAGAAATGCAAAGCCGCTTTAACAGCCCCTTGCAGGTAGGCAAAAAAACGGCTGGCTGGAACTTCAACACCGGCCACCACAACTACACTAACAACGCCTACGGTGTATCCCCACAATGGGAAGGTAACGGTAGCAGCACCTGGTCCGTGCGCCACCAGGGTGAATTTATGGCAGAGGAAGCGGGGCGCTACTGCTTTAGTGCCAACAATGGCACTTCTGGCTCGAGTATCATCAGCGGCCGCAATAGCTGCCTGCAAGTTTGGGCTAAAGAACAACGTGTCGCCGAAGTGGGTTACAACAGTGCCCAGCAAAGCAGCAGCTGCATCGACCTAGAGCAAGGCGCGAATAAATTTGATATCAGTGCGCGCTACCACAACGCCAACTGGTGGCGTAACTTTAAGATGGACGTTAAGTGGTGCAAGGCCAGTGGCAGTAGCTGCAGCCCCAACCAAACACTAGGACAACAACAACTACAAGCAGCTGAGTAGCTATGAAAGAGCGACATTATTATGTCGCTCTTTTATTTCGCAAAAGCTAGCAAACCCTAGTAAAATTCCTGTAGTATTTGAAAAATAATATTTCAACGCCAAGGTTAGCAGTTGATACGGGCATTCACGTTTTTTGTTTTACTTCTTCCATTGCATCTTCATGCAATAGAAATAGGCATACCCCAGCTGCCTCTATGGGCCAAAAGCAACCACACAGGTGTGGCTTTTGAACTGCTAAAATTAATTGATCAAAACAGCCTAAAGACTATTCCCTACCAAACCAAAGGCCAGCCCTTGGTACGCGCTATCGGCGACTATATACAAGCCAAAACCGACTGTTTTTTAGGTGCCGACGAGATTATTTTTGGCCAATTCTATGGCATGCAAATAATTTCTAGCCAGTCTATTAAGCCATCCGCAATACTAGCCTTCACCCTACCCGGGCAAGACGTCATCAACAGCTTTGAAGGTTTTAAAAAATCACCCGCAGGCATTCCTTTTGGTGGTGACATCGCCGCAGCCCTACTCAAGCAATATGCAGTACCCTCAATGAAGGGCAAAGACTTTCAACAATTGATGAGCTTGCTAAAGCGCCGGCGCATATCCGCTATCGTCGCCCCCGACCTAGAGCGCTACAACCATCCAGAACTACAGTTTTCCAAGAATTTTTCAGTGCTGAGTTATACCGATCGCCTGCACTGCCACCCATCCGCTGCAGCGGAAAAGTTCATCGCCAACTTCAACATTGGCCTTAGCAACATTCAAAAAAACGGCCAGCTACAACAGCTATTCTCTAGCACATCCCCCCACGCACGTTAAACAATCCACGCAGCACTTTACAATCCAGTTACAAAATATCGCCTTAAACGGTCATTAATACTTCTGTGTGAAAAACATGAGGTAAAACAGTTTTCATTGCCCAGCTTTTAACCTATTGATGTGAAGCTCGTTCAGCTTATTGCTGAACATTTTTTCATAAAAGTACAATAGGTAAATCACAATGAAAACAATCCGCACCCGTTTATTGGGCATTATCAACGTCCTGTTGAATCACGACGTACTCTATAGACTTATTGGTTGGCTGAATGCTCGCCTTGGCTTTCTGTTCACCGTCTTTGCTACCTACCCCATCAACGATGAGTTAGCATCTCAGTACTTAAACTCAACTGGCATATCCGATCCGTGGAAGCTACGCTTGATTGGAGTGATGCGACAGGAGGGGCGCTGGGGCATCGTTTTTGGTGTCTGTGCGACTGAACAGCAATTTATGCAGCGAGACAACAAGGCACACTTGCAGCGTCTAGTGGATCAGTTGGAGCATGTACGCCTACTCGTCAACGCCCAGCAAAAAACCTTTGGTGGCATACTGCCTGGTTTAATGCTGCGCCACCGTTTAATCAGAGAAGCTGTAGAAGCCGACGTAACCGCGACAACCGTGTATAAAGCCGTGAATAAAATATTGCACGACCAGCACTTTGATAAGAACACCCCCATCATCGTTATTGGTGCCCGCGGATTCATTGGCAAACGTGTGGTTAATCTACTCAGTGGCTATAAAGTCTATCCCGTGGACCAGTCCGGCTTCCAAGAAGACAGCTTTCCCAACGAGCTAAGGTCTCAGCCCGCGGTGCTACTGAATATATCCCGGCAATACGCTTTAAAGGGCTATATCCCCAAGCTGTGGAAAGAGGTAGTAGTGCTGAATGAAGTATACCCAGAGCCTAGCCAAGAGGAACTAAGCTTAATGCAACAGCGCTCGATTAAATGCTTTCACGTGGTGGGTGTAGAGGGTTCGATATTCCCGCCCCTACCGGGTGCCTATGCATCTGGGGTACCCTGCTGCGCGGCGATTCCGTCTATGGCTTCTAATGTTGTGTTGAGTCAGCTGTAGGGGGTATGCGGATGGCTCTTAGGGCTATCCGCATTCCACAATATTATGTCGGCAAAATAATCTCCGCCTCAGATATATCCAGCACATCCCGCTGCAAATCAATCCCCGGCATCAAGTACTGCAATTCAACACCCGCTTCCGTCAGCTTAAACACCCCCACATTGCTTACGTAATAAACATTCTTACCCTGCTCCAGCGCACGTGACCCATTAAAGGTGATCTGATCAACTTGAGGGACGAATTTCGCCCGCCCCTGTTTAATCATCTCTACCTTGCCGCCGCGCACACGAAACTGTCCGCGCACCATCCACGAGCCGACAAAAACGATGGTTTTCGCTGCATCGGCGATATCACAAAAGCCCCCTGCGCCAACAAAGTCTCTAGGGGTGGGGCCACGGTGTGAGACATTCACATTGCCCTGGCTATCGACTTGCAAGAAGCCTAGCACCGTCACATCCAACCCTTCTGCATAGCGCTTAAACATCCACGCAGAACTGTGAATACTCTTTGGCTTCACCGCCATGCCAAAGAACATACCGGAACCTGGCAGTCCACCATAGACCCCCGCCTCAGAGGTAAAGGTTAGATTTTTGCTGCGCGGATCTAGTTGTACTTGATAGGCCACCTCTTCCGGCATGCCTACACCCACATTGGCTAGACCTCCGTTGTGGGTGTGCTTAATGACCAGCTCTGCCGCGTGGCGCGCCATGAGTTTTTCCGGTGCCGCTCGCGGGCTAGACACTGCGGCGGCGCTGTTGATCAGGCGCAGGCGTGACATCACTTCCTGTGGTTGCACATCGGCACCGGGGAAGAATATCGGCCAGGCATCATCTAAACGTACACCGGCTATTTGTTCCTGTAGGGGGTTAATAACGATAGCGTCTACCCACTCTGCAGGAATACCAATGGACTGCTCATCAACATCAATCAGTCTGCCGACCGTGACCAGTACTTTGCCGCCATTGGCATGAGCAGCCGCCGCCGCCTCGCGGTGCTCAGAGATGGCGGGTAAGTCTTTAAAATAGATGTTTCCCAGCCTATCCGCATAGCTCGCCGATACTAGAGCAACATCTATTCTAGGCAGGCTGTATTCCAGTTTTTCGCCCGCTGACTTCACCCATTGATTGTCGCTTTTGGTAATAGCTGATCCGCCACCCACTTCAGGGTCAAAGAAGCAGCCCACCCCCACCGTCGACTGCATACTGTAAATGCCCTCAGCTTGCAGCTCTATCAACTGAGCCATCACCCCTTGGGGTAGGGTCTGCAGGTCTAGCTGGCCCAGCTGTGCCAAGTCCAGCAACTTGCCTGCGGACTCCATATGTCCACAAAAGTAAGTGCGCAACAAGCCCGGCGCTGCCAGCTCCTCTGCCGTGCCGGGCAACATGCCTCGTCCACCCTGGGCGCTGACCGACATCCAGCGCAATGAGTGCGGATAGGCTGATTCAACATATAAATCGCGCAGGCCAAAGAAAAATAGCGAGCAACGCCCGGTTGCGCCAAAGCCACTACTCAACACCGTATCTTCGGCGTTAATCGATGCCAGTGCGCTGCGAGCACTGCAAAACACCTCAGGTAAATCATCAGGGCAGTAATCGAGGTCGTACTTCTCCCAGTTCAGGCGCCAGCGAGCCATATCAATCAGGTCAATTGCTTGATCCAAGGCCGAGCTGCCCAATACATCTAAGCCCTTTTCCGCCACACTGGAAATTCGATCCCAGGATTTATAGCTTTTTGCACGTAGGGCGTGCAGTGTGTTTTGCATAGTTTTGAAGGGCACGGTAGGACTCAATAGGTAAATAACGAATATTGATACTACACTAAATCATGCTAATCTAGCGACAGGCAAGCCCCGACAAAAAAGAGATTAACATGATCAAAACACTGCTTATTTCAACACTGCTACTCACTAGTAGCCAGGTGGCTTTCGCCGCTGACAAACCTACCCCTGAAGCCGCCAAGGCCAAATGCGCACTAACCGGCACTTGGAAATCCAATAAAGAAAAGACCATGCCCGCCCTAAACAAAAACATCAGTATTCCTCTGGATGTGAAGGCACGCATGGCAGACCTATTTGGCAAGGTGACCATTAGCTATAACGAAGACTGCAGCCAAGCCAAAGCCGATGTTAATGGCAAAAAGAACACTCTCAACTTTGAAGTTGTCAAAAGTGAAAAAAACAGCATTATCGTTAAAGATACTCAAACCAATAGCCAGCATGTTATGCGCTTCGACGGCGACTGCTACTTGATGGAAGTGCAAGGTGTCGGCGTAGACGAGTACTACTGCCGTGTAGCGGATAAAAAATAATGGACTTAAAAAGCATGACCGGCTTGCAGCTGCTGCAAGCCATGCGCGACGGCCACATACCCCACCCAGCGATCTGCCAGACCATGCCTATGCGAGCAACCGATGTCGAAAAAGGTCGAGTGCTATTTGAAGTGACCGCCAATAAAAGCCACACCAACCCCTTAGGCATGGTACACGGCGGCTTTGCCTCGACCATCATTGACTCTGTAACCGGCTGTGCCAGCCACACGGTATTAGATGCCGGTGTAGGTTATGGCACGGTCGACTTGAACGTAAAAATGGTGCGTCCTATTCCCTTTGATGCTGTCCTGCTAGCCGAGGGCCGTGTGATCAATGCGGGCAGGCGCGTGATCATTGCTGAGGGCGACATTAAAGATGCCGATGGTAAAATATACGCCCACGGCTCGGCCACTTGTATTGTCACTGGAAGCTAAGCTCTTAGACTATAACTTTCTTCACTAGGCCAATAGTCACAGCAGTGCCATACTGCTGTGACTATGTTTAACAACATCCTCGAAAAGCTCTATAACCTTAGCCTGCAGCAACGCCTGCTGGCAATTAATGTGTCGGCATTCTCAGCCCTTGGTTTGGTCGCTCTTCGCTATATTTACATCTATACCCAGTACGACAATATATCTACGCTGATATTTGTTGCACTATCAATATCGGGACTAGCAATCACCTTACTGCTGGTACGTTTTTACTTTATCTTGGGTAATTTCAACCCAGAAAAATTCATCAACAATAAAGACTGGCTTTGTGCCGGGCTTATTTTGCTCGGATACAGTGGCACCTTCCTGGCTAAATATTCACTGGGGGAGCTTTTTCCCAACGAAGCTCTAGCGCTGTCATTCATTTTGGTACTACAAGCCGCCCACCTGAATCGCTTCTCTCCACTAATCGCCCTTCCTGTCATGGCCCTTACCTCATTGGCATACAGCTGGGGTATAGAGTTCCCCCAACTATTATTCGTCTGGGCATTTGTCTTTATGCAACAAATCACCCTGTGGGCCTTCAGCTTAGGCGCACTGATGGAGCTGCGTGCCCACTATCATTCCCAAGCCCTTACCGCCGAACTAAGAGCCACCCAAGAACTGCTAGAGCACAGTACACAACGCAATGAACGCATGCGGGTGGGACGAGAGATACACGACAATATGGGCCACCACTTAGCCGCTCTTAACATCAACTTACAAGTGTGTGAGCAGCTGGCGAATACTGAGTCCAAACAGCCTATCCGCATTTGCCAAGATTCTGTTGACAGTCTGTACCAGCAACTGCATGAAACCGTAGACGGTTTAAAAAGTGCTAGCGACTTCGACCTAGAACACGCGATAAGCAATCTCATAAAAGATACTCCACGCCTAGATATTCACTTTGATTGTACGGAGCAGTTGCGCTTAAACGACGAATACAGCAACGCTCTGTTGCGTATCATTCAAGAGAGTATTACCAACACCCTCAAACACAGTGACTCTAGCAATATGTGCATACAACTCAGCCTGAATATTGTCGCCCACAACAGCGCTGAAATCAGTCTGTATATTGCCGACTACGGCAGCCATACTATTGATACTGAAAACCTGCAGCACAGCAATGGTCTGCGTGGCATGCAAGAACGCGTAGCGGGGCTGCAAGGCCAGATAGCGTTTAATAGCCACGAGCAAAAAGGCTTCAACATCAACATCACCCTACCCTATGAGTTACAAGCATGATCAATCTACTGATTGTTGATGACCAATCCCTCGTGCGCTCCGCCATCTCTTCTCTGCTCAATTTATCCGACAGCATTGGACAGATCAGCGAAGCGGGTTCTGGGCAACAGTGCTTAGATCTACTGGCAGACGGTTTAAATGTCGATGTGATCCTGCTGGATATTCGCATGCCCAATATGACCGGCATTGAAACTATCAGTACACTGCGCAAGCTGAACAAATCTTGCAAAATATTATTGTTAACCACCTTTGACGAACCTATACCGATCAAGCAGGGTATCAGCCTTGGCGCCAGCGGCTGCGTATTAAAAAACACCAATATGCAGGAACTCATCGAAGCTATTCAAGCAGTACACCGCGGTGCAAACTATCTAGCTACAGAGCTACAAGCTAAGCACCAGAATACTGGGCACCTCACCCCGCGTGAATTTGAAGTATTGCAATGCATGACGAGCGGCAGTCAAAACATGGCTATCGCCGAGCAGCTCAATCTCAGTCTAGGCACCGTCAAGCTATATACCTCAAAAATTTTTGAAAAGCTGGCAGTACGTGACCGTACTCAAGCCGTGCTTAAGGCTAAGGAAATCGGCTTATTATAGTCCTCTGCGGATAGGCCGTACTGAATACTTATGCCTATATAAATGATGTTCATGAACACTCCATTCTGAGTCTTAACTGCTATATTTATCTCACCGCACTAATAAAAAAGAATAAATATGACAGGCCTAAACTACTTCAACCAAGACCACGAAATGCTGCGCGAAACAACACGTCGCTTTATTCAACAGGAAATAGCCCCCTACGTTGATGACTGGGAAGAGCAAAGCGGTCTACCCCGTGAGCTATTTAAAAAAGCCGGCGATGCAGGCTTATTCTGCATTAACGTCCCCGAAGAACATGGAGGTATGGGTGAAGACCTCTTCATGATGATCGCCTTCACCGAGGAAATTATGCGCTGTACTTCTGGGGGGCTGGTGGCCAGCTTGGGCTCCTTAGGTATAGGTCTACCCCCAGTGCTTAACTTCGGCCAAGATGAACTGATACAACGCATTGCTCCCGAAGTACTAGCGGGGAATAAAATCCAAGCCCTAGCGATCACCGAGCCTGGCGCAGGCTCCGACGTTGCAAATATCAGTACACGAGCCGAGCGCCAAGGTGATCACTACATCGTCAATGGCAGCAAAACCTTTATCACCAGCGGCATGCACGCGGACTATGTCTCTGTGGCAGTGCGCACTGGGGGCGAAGGCTTTGGCGGCATCAGTATGCTGCTGATGGAAAAAGACATGCCCGGCTTTAGCAGCGGCAAGAAATTTAAAAAAATGGGCTGGTGGGCCAGCGACACCGCCGAGCTATTTTTTGACAATGTAAAAGTGCCCTTAGAAAACCTGATCGGCAAAGAGAACCAAGGCTTCCGCATTATCATGAGCAACTTCGCCTGCGAACGCCTCATGCTAGCAACCATGGCCAACGCCACCGCACAGATCGCCCTAGAACAATGCTTGGACTACGTAGAGCAACGCAAAACCTTCGGCAAGAACCTTGCCCAACATCAGGTCATTCGCCATAAGCTGGCCGATATGGCCACACAAATAGACGTCAGCCGCGAGTACATTTACCGTACCGCCGCCAAGGTCATGGCAGGTGAAAGCTCGGTAAAAGAAATATCTATGGCAAAAAATTTCGCCACCAAAGTCAGTGACTATGTGACTACTGAGGCCGTGCAAATATTTGGCGGCATGGGCTATATGCGAGAATCAGTGGTGGAGCGCTTGTATAGAGACAATCGCATCCTATCGATTGGTGGAGGAACCTATGAGATTATGAACGAGGTGATTGCCAAGTGTGTGTTGGGGGAAATGGATTTGTAAATACTATGCCTGTAGCTCACTTAGCCATCTGCCGAAAGGTCAGGTTCACTCGCGGGCTATCCACCTTTTTCGTCTTAGGCACACTGTGTTGCCAGTGTGACTGTGTCTCCCCACACATTTCCAGCAGCTCTCCGCTGTGCAGCATCAGCTCCACCTTTCCCTTATTCAGCAAATGTTTTAGCGTAAATTTTCGACTAGCACCAAAGCTTAAAGAGGCAATCGAGCCATTGCGGAGCAGATCTTTTTCATCGTCGCTGTGCCAGGCCATACCCGTATCGCCATCAGGATAGAGGTTTAGCAAGCAAGAATTGTAAACCTGCCCTGTGCGCTGCTCCACTTCCTGCTTTAGCGCTTTAATCAATGGTTCCCACAACTGAGCGCGGCGACTCACGCCCGAATAAGTGTATTCGTAGCAGCTATCCGCATACCAGGCATACTCGCGACGGGTGACTATACGCTTGCCATACATCATAGCTACATCATTTCTCCAATTCACTTCTTGCAGTAGGCGCTGTGTCAGCTGCGCTGCCTCATCTTGCCCAAACACAGCCCCCCAGTAGTGCAATTCACCATCTTGCGGAAGATAATTTTGCAGTGGATCACAGTCACCCAAATTGAAACTGGCTTGTTCAAGCTGTGCTCTCGGCTTATAAACACTCACAACGCGCCGCCTCCCAGGCAATCAAGGCCTGCTTTCGCTCCCTGCCCCAACGGTAACCGCTGATTTTCCCAGAGGACTGAATCACTCGGTGACAAGGAATAAGAAAGGCCACAGGGTTACTGCCAATGGCACTGCCCACGGCTCGACTGGCCTTAGGTGAATCAATAGCCTTAGCAATGCTAGCATAGCTATTCAACTGCCCTTCGGGTACCTGTAACAAGGCGCTCCAAACCTTGAGCTGAAAGTCGGTCCCCTTCAAATGCAACTTTATACCCTCCAAATCTGACCAATCTTGGGAGAATATTGACAAAACCCGCTGCTGTATCGCATCGCTCTTCTGCAGCAGCTGAGCTTGAGGAAACTCCCCACGCAAGCCCGCCAAACCCTCATCCTGCATTGCGCAAAATGCCATATAGCAGACGCCCTTTTCCGTAGACGCCACAATCACCTCACCAAAGTGAGTATCCATAAAGCTATAGTTAATACACAGGCTAGCACCGCCTTTCTTATACTCCCCCGGAGTCATGCCTTCGATGCTGACAAACAAGTCGTGCAAACGGCTGCTACCTGAAAGCCCCGTCTCTAAGGCAGCCTCGTATAGGCTTTTACCAGACTCAGCTAGCAGCTTTTTTGCATAGTCCACACTTAAAAACTGTATGTATTTTTTGGGCGATACTCCCGCCCATTCAGTAAATAGCTTTTGGAAATGATAGGGACTTAAGTTCACATGTTTGGCCAGTTCTTTAAGGCTGGGCTGTTGCTGGAAGCTGACCTCCATATACTGGATCACTCGGCGAACTTTATCGAATTGTAAAGAATTGCGACGACTCATATCTGATCCTTTTTGAATAATATACGGCCAGAGCCCCCTCTAGTACACCCGGATCTTGCGATCTTTAAGCAAGTTTATGGGGTCAACAACACTTAAATTCACTGCAAAAAAGCGAGCATTTAACGCGTTAAAGACACTATTCGTGACAAAGTGTACTTTCTAACAAGAAATGACATTTAGGGCCACTTTGTCTCAATTGACTCAGCTATTATTGTTCTGCCTAATGCCCCCCCCCTCGCAAAAGGCTTACATTTAACGGGAAATAGGACAAAGAATGAAAGTTATATTTTTGATCGCCGCACTAACACTATCTGCAAATACTTTTGGTGAACTGGTTGTCTCTGCTCCTCCTATAGGCCCAAAAATTGACATGGAACGCAGCTTCCGCCCGTTTATTAGAAGCCTCAGTCGAGCACTTGACGAAAAGATACGCTATGCCCACCCCGGCAGCTGGCTGGACTATTCACACAAACTCCGTTCCGACACTTATGACATCATGCTCTCGGAAGCACATATCCTAGCTCTATCCCTGCTCTATCAAAACAGCGGTGGCTTAGCTCATGTCCCTCTAAGTACTATGGCCGGTGACAAACAGTTATTCCTAGTGACTAACAATGACGCTATAAAAACACCTAAGCAATTAGCGAATAAAAACATCTGCGTAAAGCCCTCACCCTCCATCGACTCTGTGCTGCTTTACCGCCTTTATTCCAACCCCATAAGCCAGCCTAATATTGTTGAAATACGTGGCACTTATGCAGACATTGATGCCACGATGCAAAAGGAAAAATGTATTGCTATGGTGAGCAATAGACAGCCTAGTTCGGAAGTTAACAAAATTATACACAGCTTTGTCCCCCTCCCACAGATTGGCTGGACAATGACATCCAAGCTCCCCCCAAACACTCAAGACAAGCTGCATGCCTATTTTAAAGCTGAGGAAAACCAGCAACTAATCAACACAGTATTCCAAACGGTTTCCGAGTCTCCTACCCCCCCTGCAGCAGCGAATTTCAAAGCTAGTGATTATAAGGATTTAGACAAGCTGTTAACTCAGGTTTGGGGCTGGTAGGCCCCATTTTTCAATATGAAAATTAAAGTGTTGCCAATAGTCAGTGTAATAACTACCGTAAAATCAGTCTGTTAATTCAATACGGGGGCAGTAAGCCCCTCCTCCCGATAATCAAGCCCCCTGACACAGCCCTGCTTTACGCGCCTACTGCTTTACGTTAACGTCAACGTCAGCTATATTCCTGCCATGAGTGACCAAACTGCCAAGCAATACACCATCAGCGAGCTCGCCCGTGATTTTGATATCACCACGCGAACCATTCGCTATTACGAGGACATGGGGCTGTTAGCACCCAAGCGCAATGGGCAACAACGCGTCTATGCGGCCTCGGACAAGGTCAAACTAAAGCTGGTGCTGCGCGGCAAGCGCCTCGGCCTATCCCTCGCGGAGTCTCGCGAGATCATTGAGCTCTACGACCCGACCTCGGGTAACAAAGCGCAGCTACAAAAGCTGTTGGATATGATCAATTCCCGCAAGGAATCACTCACCCAGCAATTAGACGATATTCAAATGATGATGGTGGAGTTGAACTCCGCTGCAGAACGCATGCAAGACGCCATCAGCAAAGCTAAATAAACATTCACACATATATAAATAAGCAGTACGGAGAGGAAAATGCACTATCCCACTTTAAATTTTAACCACAGCGAAGAAATCAACATGCTGAGGGACATGGTGCAAGACTTTGCTAAAAAGGAAATCCTGCCCATCGCCGCCGAGGTCGACGAGAAAAATGAGTTCCCTAACGAGCTGTGGAAGAAGTTTGGTGACCTTGGCCTACTGGGCGTAACCGTCCCTGAAGAGTACGGCGGCTCCAATATGGGCTATCTAGCCCACACCATCGCTATGGAAGAAATCAGTCGCTACTCTGCCTCCATCGGCCTTAGCTACGGCGCCTTCTCGAATCTCTGTGTAAACCAGATCTACCTCAACGGCAATGACGAACAACGCGCCAAGTACCTGCCCAAGTTGGTCAGCGGTGAGCATATTGGCGCACTGGCCATGTCAGAGCCCGGCGCAGGCTCCGATGTGGTCAGCATGAAGCTACACGCGGAAAAACGCGGCGACAAATACATACTCAACGGCAACAAGATGTGGATCACTAACGGCCCCGATGCGGATACCCTGGTGATCTATGCCAAGACCGATCCGGAGGGCGGCTCCAAGGGCATCACCGCCTTTATTGTAGAGAACACCTTCCCCGGCTTTAGCACCGCGCAAAAGTTAGACAAGCTGGGTATGCGTGGTTCCAACACCTGCGAGCTAGTCTTCAACAACTGCGAAGTGCCAGAGGAAAACGTACTGGGTGAAGTCGGCAAGGGAGTGAAAGTCCTAATGAGCGGCTTAGACTACGAGCGTACCGTACTCTCCGGCGGCCCCGTGGGCATCATGCAAGCCTGCTTAGATGTAGTCATCCCCTATATCCACGAGCGCAAGCAATTTGGCAAAGCTATCGGCGAATTTCAACTGGTACAAGGCTTAGTCGCTGATATGTACGCTGAGCTCAGCGCCAGCCGTGCTTACCTGTACTCCGTTGCCGCCGCCTGCGACCGTGGCGAAACGACCCGTAAAGACGCCGCTGGTGTGATTCTGTATACCGCCGAACGCGCCACCCAACACGCGCTTAAAGCCATACAAATTCTGGGCGGCAACGGTTATATCAATGAATACCCTACTGGGCGCTTTTTGCGCGATGCCAAGCTGTATGAGATTGGTGCGGGTACGTCGGAGATACGCCGCATGCTGATTGGGCGTGAGCTATTTAACGAAACGGCATAGCAGCAGGTTAAGGTGAACAAGATCCTTCGACTACATTGCATTGCGCTCAGGATGACACTATTGAGCTATGTGCTAGGCGATGATAGAGAAGAAAGACCAATTAATAGCAGAAACTAACCCTAAATGGGGAGAGTTAGAAATTTAACCCGTATGCGGATAGGCTAAAAGGCACCACTTTCAGCCTATCCGCATAAACAAAAAGTGTCATCCTGAGCGTAGCGATAGCGCAGCCGCAGGATCTAGTTCACTAAATTGAATGTAGCCACTAAAACTATGACCATACTAAAAAGCAAAACAAACCCGAAGTCCGAAGAGTTCATCAACAACACCTCTATCATGCAGGGCGAAGTGGATAAGCTGAACGACTTATTAAATACCATCAAGCTAGGCGGTGGTGAAGCCTCCGTTAGCCGGCACGAATCCCGCGGCAAGCTATTTGTGCGCGACCGCATCCGAGCCCTGCTAGATGAGGGTTCGCCCTTTCTAGAGCTAGCGCCCCTCGCCGCTCACGAAGTTTACGGCGAAGATGTCCCCGCCGCAGGCTGTGTTGGCGGCATTGGTTTAGTAGAAGGTCGCGAGTGTGTGGTTATCGCCAACGACGCAACGGTCAAGGGCGGCAGCTACTACCCTCTTACCGTTAAAAAGCATATTCGTGCCCTCACCGTGGCCGAAGAAAATAATCTACCCGTAATAAGCTTGGTGGATTCTGGTGGTGCCAACCTGCCTCGCCAAGACGAGGTCTTCCCCGATAAGGAGGACTTTGGCCACATCTTCTTCCGCATGGCGAATATGTCCGCCAAGGGCATACCACAAATTGCTGCGGTGATGGGCTCCTGCACCGCAGGCGGTGCCTATGTACCTGCCATGGCGGATGAGTCGATCATAGTTAAAGAAACCGGCACTATCTTCCTCGCTGGCCCGCCTTTAGTGAAAATGGCCACGGGTGAAGAAGTCGGCGCCGAGGAACTTGGCGGTGCCGCGGTACACACCAAGGAATCCGGCGTCTGCGATTACTTCGCCAACAATGACCACCACGCCTTACAGCTGGCGAGAAAGTGCATCGCCAATACCAACTACGTAAAGCAGGTTGATCTAAAACTCCAGCCCCCCCGTGAGCCTCTATTTGATGCCAAGGAACTCTACGGCGTGGTACCACCCGACACCAAAACTCCCTACGATGTGCACGAAGTCATCGCACGTATAGTCGACGGTTCCGAGTTCGATGAATTCAAGGCCAACTACGGCGCCACCTTGGTATGCGGATATGCTCATATCAACGGTTACCCCGTGGGTATCATTGCCAACAACGGCATTCTATTTTCCGAAGCGGCCGTTAAGGGCGCACACTTCATCGAGCTGTGCTGCCAGCGCAATATCCCCCTCGTTTTTTTGCAAAATATCACCGGCTTTATGGTGGGCAAGAAATACGAATGGGAGGGCATCGCCAAGCACGGCGCGAAGATGGTGCACGCGGTGTCCTGCGCCAAGGTACCCAAGTTCACCGTCGTGATCGGCGGCAGCTTTGGCGCCGGAAACTACGGCATGTGCGGCCGTGCCTACAACCCGCGCTTCTTATGGATGTGGCCTAACGCGCGCATCTCCGTCATGGGTGGAGAACAAGCGGCAGGCGTAATGGCCATGGTCAAGAAAGCTTCAGCTACCAAGAAAGGAAAAGAGTGGACGGATGCGGACGACGAAGCGGTCAAGCAACCGGTACGTGATCAATACGAGAAACAGGGACACCCCTATTACTCCAGCGCACGACTCTGGGATGACGGTGTGATTGATCCGACGGATACGCGCAAGATACTTTCTTTGGCTCTCTCTGTGTCGATGAACGCAGAACAGGAAAAGTCTAAGTTTGGTGTGTTTAGAATGTAAGGAGCTATGCGGATAGGCTAAAAACTAGGTGTTTCTAGCCTACCCGCATCAATCACAATAATGAGTAGGTGAACACGCCTATCGAGCTGTTAAATAAGAGAATATAAAAATGACTGAAGTAGTTTTATACAACAAAGATCCACGTGGCGTAGCCACCATCACCATCAATCGCCCAGAGGTACACAATGCCTTTAACGACGATGTCATCAATCTATTACGAGAGGCGATCAACGATAGTGCCGCCGACAATGATGTGCGCGCGGTGGTGCTGCGCTCCAACGGCAAGAACTTCTCTGCGGGGGCCGACCTGCGCATGATGAAGTCTTCAGTGAATACCACCCGCGATGAGAACTACGCCAACTCTAAAGACATGGGGCGTATGTTTCACACCTTGAACAGCATGCCCAAACCCGTGATTGCACTGGTACAAGGTTCTGCCTTTGGTGGCGCACTGGGCTTAATCTCCTGCTGTGATATTGCCATTGCCTCACAAGATGCTGCCTTCTGCCTTAGCGAAGTGAAAATTGGTTTAGCCCCTGCGGTGATCAGCCCCTTTGTTGTTGCCGCCCTAGGTGAACGCGCTTCACGTCGCTACTTCCAAACGGCAGAAAAGATCACCGCACCTAAGGCAGCAGAGCTAGGCTTAGTTCACGAATTAGTAGAAAGCGCCGAGCAATTTGACGAAGCACTCTTCCCTATCCTAAAAAGCATTCTTTGCAATGCCCCAGGTGCCGTCGCCAAGTCTAAAGAACTGGTACAAAACGTTTCTCGTGCAGCCATCGACGAAAATATTTTGGAGTATACCGCCGAGATCATTGCTGATCTGCGCATCGCCGATGAAGGCCAAGAAGGTTTGTCGGCCTTTTTTGAAAAACGTAAACCTAACTGGATTAAAGCTTAGTAATGTTCAAACGCATACTGATAGCAAACCGTGGCGAAATCGCCTGTCGAGTCATTCAAACCGCACAGCGCATGGGTATTTACTGTGTCGCAGTTTACTCAGAGGCCGACGCACAGGCCCTGCATGTGCAAATGGCAGACGAAGCGCACTGCATCGGTCCCGCGCCATCGAAAGACTCCTACCTACAAGGGCAGAAGATCATTGATGTCGCGCAGCAATCCGGTGCACAAGCCGTGCATCCCGGTTACGGCTTTCTATCCGAGAATGCGGAATTCGCCAAGCTATGCTCTGCCAACGATATTGTTTTCATCGCCCCCCCAGTCAAAGCCATTGAATCCATGGGTTCTAAGTCTGCCGCCAAGCAGATTATGGAGGCTGCCAAGGTGCCCTTAGTACCGGGCTATCACGGCGACGACCAAAACCCGGAGTTAATTCGTAGAGCAGCACTTAAAATTGGCTACCCCGTATTGCTCAAAGCGACCGCTGGCGGTGGTGGCAAGGGTATGCGGATAGTCTGGGAGGCGACAGAATTTGACGAAGCTCTCGCCGCTGCGAAACGCGAAGCTAGCAATGCCTTTGGCGATGACAAGATGCTGGTGGAAAAATATCTTACCAAGCCGCGACACGTAGAATTCCAAATATTTATGGACCAGCAAGGCAATGGCGTCTACCTATTCGAGCGCGACTGCTCCGTACAGCGTCGCCACCAAAAAGTATTAGAGGAAGCCCCTGCCTTTGGTATGACAGCCGAGCTGCGTCAGCAAATGGGCGTTGCTGCACTGGATGCAGCCAAAGCCATTGATTACGAAGGTGCAGGAACAGTTGAGTTCCTGCTCGACGAAGACGGCAGCTTCTACTTTATGGAGATGAATACTCGTCTACAAGTAGAGCACCCCGTTACCGAAATGATCACTGGCCTAGACCTAGTGGAATGGCAGCTGCGCATCGCCTATGGCGAAGCTCTGCCCTTGCAGCAAGATCAGCTACGCATTAACGGCCACGCCTTCGAAGCCCGCGTGTATGCGGAAGACCCTGACAATGATTTCTTGCCCGCTACGGGCACGATAGAATTTTTACAGACACCTACTACTAGTGATCACGTTCGTATAGATACCGGCGTGCGCCAAGGGGACGAGATCTCCGTCTATTACGACCCCATGATCGCCAAGGTCATCACCTGGGGTGAAGACCGCGCCAGCGCCTTAAACCAAATGGCGCGGGCACTGAATCAATATCGCCTAGTCGGCACCAAGACCAATATAAACTTACTACAAAATTTAGTCAGCCACCCCGCCTTCCAAGGGGAGGATATCGACACGGGCTTTATCGAAAAACATAGAGACAGCTTGTTTTCCACTGTAGATGCACAGCAGCTGAATGAAGCTATGGCGATTGCAGCCAGCTATAAAATACTGCGCCAGCAACAGCAGACAAACACCACTCAAGATAGCCATTCCCCTTGGCTACAAGCGGACGCTTGGGCAGGTATAGATACGGGTTACTGGCCTTTGACATTTGCTAGCGGTGAAGAGCAACACAAACTGGCCGTCACGGTAAGCGGCAATCAACACTCTATTGCTATTGGCAATGAAGTATTAAAGCTCAGCGCTAATCTCGCCGATGACAACAACCTCAGCGTCACCATTGACAATACTGAACACGAAGTCACGGTGGTGGCGATTGATCATCAGTACACGGTCTACTTCAACGGTCATCAGTACGAGCTAACACTAGTGCAGCCCGACCTAGGTGAAAGCGAAGACGATAGCCACGGTGGTTATGCCGCCCCTATGAACGGCACCTTGATTTCAGTACTGGTTGAGAAAGGCCAGTGCGTGAAAGAAGGTCAAACCCTGGTGATCATGGAAGCGATGAAAATGGAACACAGCATCAAGGCCCATGCGGATGGGGTGGTAGAGGCTGTTTTCTTTGCTGAGGGCGAGTTATTAGGTGAAGGCGACATCATGGTGCAACTGAGCGAAGAAGAGGCCCAAGCATGAGTCTACCCAGCAAGGTCAGCATCGTCGAAGTCGGCCCCAGAGACGGCCTGCAAAACGAAGGCAAGCAAGTCCCAACAGATATCAAGCTTGAGTTGATTCGACGCCTAGCGGATGCAGGCCACAGTCACATCGAAGCCACCAGCTTCGTCTCTGCTAAGTGGATTCCACAAATGGCCGATGCCGCTGATGTGATGGCAGGAATCAAGAGTATTGAAGGTGCCCATCATAAGATCGGCTTCTCTGTACTCACACCGAATCTGCGCGGCTTTGAAAATGCTCTAGCAGCAGGTGCGACTGAGATAGAAATTTTTGGTGCAGCCTCGGAGAGCTTCTCGCAAAAGAACATAAACTGCTCTATCGCAGAGAGCCTCGCCAAATTCAGCGAGGTGGCAGAGGCCGCCAAAGCCAACAATATGAAGATTCGCGGCAGCGTTTCCTGTTCTATGGGTTGTCCCTATGAAGGTGATATTTCCATCGACAAAGTCGTTGAAGTCACTAAAGCGCTTTACGGTATGGGCTGCTATGAAGTCGCTATCAGCGACACCATTGGTGTGGGCACCCCCGAGCAAGTCAAAGCCGTTATAGAAGCTGTCAAAAAAGCAGTGCCTGTCGACGCCCTCGCCGTGCACTTTCACGACACCTATGGTCAAGCCCTCGCCAATATATATGCTGCATTGGAATGCGGCATCAGCACCATTGATAGCTCAGTTGCCGGACTAGGCGGCTGCCCCTATGCCAAGGGCGCAGCGGGCAATGTCGCCACCGACGATGTGGTGTATATGCTCAATGGCATGGGCATAGAAACAGGTATCGACTTAGAAAAATTAGTAGACGCGGGACACTTTATTATGGATTACCTAGGTCGAGCGCCTAGCTCCAAAGTATCACAAGCATATTTAGCCAATAAAGAGGATTAAACGCAAAGACGTAAAGACGCAGAGATGTTTTATGCGGATGAGCTAGAAAACACCTTTTTCAGCCTATCCGCATAACTATAACAATGTCATCCTGAGCGAAGCGCAGTATAGCCGAAGGATCTGGGTAACGGATAATAACGGTGAACCAGATCCTTCGATTGCGCTACCGCTATACTCAGGATGACACTTTTTATTTCCTCTGCGACTCTGCGCCTCTGCGTTAAAAGCGAAAGATGACAAGCACACCACTCTGGAAACCATCACAAGAACGTATTTCAAAAACCAATATGGCGCGCTACCAGCGCTACTTAGCCGATGAATTCGGCGTTAAGTTTGAAAACTACGCTGAGCTGCATCAGTGGTCTGTAAAAAACCCAGAGAGCTTTTGGCATAGCATCTGGCACTGGGGCAAGCTTAAGGCTCACAGTGCTGCCAGCAATGTATTAGAACAGGGCGAGAAAATGCCTGGAGCTGAATGGTTCCCCGGCGCAACGCTGAACTTTTCAGAGAACCTACTACGCCATGCGGATGTAGCCCCCCATCAAGCCGCGCTGGTATTTCATGCAGAAAACGGTACTCGCCGCGAACTGACTTACTTCCAGCTCAAGCAACAAGTCACGCAACTCACCAGCACCTTAAAAAAACTCGGCGTAAGCAAAGGCGACCGCGTTGCGGGCTTTATGCCCAACTGTATAGAGAGCATCGTCGCCATGCTGGCTACCACCTCCCTCGGTGCGGTGTGGTCTTCCTGCTCCCCTGACTTTGGCCTACAGGGAGTGGTCGATCGCTTTGGGCAAATTCAACCCAAGGTGCTGTTCGCCTGCGACGGCTACTTATACAACGGCAAGGCGATTGATACCCAAGACCGCTTGGCCGATATCATCGCTCAGCTTCCCGAGCTACAGCAACTGATTGTTGTACCCTTCCTACATGATTGCGAAAGTAAGGCTGCGCAGCCTATCCGCATTGAAGGCGCGATTAGCTATGCGGATGCACTGGACACCGACGCGACCGAGCTAGACTTTGTCCCCGTCAATTTCGACGACCCGCTCTACATTATGTATTCATCGGGCACCACAGGGGTACCCAAGTGCATCGTTCACTCCGTGGGCGGCACGCTATTACAACACATTAAAGAACTATCCCTACACACAGACTTAAAAGAAGCGGAGAAAATTTTCTACTTCACCACCTGTGGCTGGATGATGTGGAACTGGCTAGTCAGCAGCCTCAGCCTAGGCGGCACTATCGTGTTATTTGATGGCTCCCCCTTCTACCCCAACGCAAATAGAATGCTGGACCTGATCGACGCCGAAGACATTGCCATCTTCGGCACCAGTGCCAAGTTCATCTCGGCCCTAGAGAAAGCGGGCGCCAAGCCCAAAGCCTCCCACTGTCTATCTGCATTAAAAGCCATACTATCTACGGGCTCACCCTTGTCCCATGAAAGCTTTGAGTACGTCTATCGCGACGTCAAAGAAGATGTTTGCCTGTCCTCTATCTCTGGTGGTACCGACATCATCTCCTGCTTTGCCCTAGGCAATCCCGTGCTGCCCGTCTACGCCGGTGAGCTACAGTGTGCAGGCTTGGGTATGGATGTGCAGTTTTACGACCCACAGGGTCAGGCCAACCCAACAGGAGAAAAGGGCGAGCTGGTTTGCCAACAGTCCTTTCCCTGCATGCCGATTGGCTTTTGGAACGACACAGTCGGAAGCAAGTTTCACAAAGCCTACTTCGCTGCCTTTGACAATACTTGGGCCCACGGCGACTACGGTGAGTTCACCGAGCATGGCGGCGTCATCATCCACGGTCGCTCCGATGCAGTGCTCAACCCCGGCGGTGTGCGTATCGGCACCGCAGAGATCTATCGCCAAGTGGAAAAAATAGATGACGTGCTAGAGAGTATCGCCATCGGCCAGCAGTGGCAGGACGATGTGCGCGTCATACTGTTCGTGCGCCTGCGAGAAAATGTAGCACTCGATGCCGCACTAGAAAAAGCGATCAAACAAACTATCCGCATCAATACTACGCCACGTCATGTGCCCGCAAAAATCCTACAAGTTGCCGATATTCCCCGCACCATTAGCGGAAAAATTGTCGAGCTAGCAGTACGCAATGTCGTGCACGGGGAAGCGGTGAAGAATAAAGATGCACTAGCCAATCCAGAGGCCCTTGAGCTGTTTGCACAACGTCCTGAGCTAAATAGCTAAACGTCCTATAAAGGCTTTGCTTCGCTGCCAATGATTGCCTATTATCTGCGCAGATAATAATCACGATATAAGTAATGGAATCTTTGTTTAACTTTTTTTTGGCCGGCTCTTTTCGTGGCAATGGACTAGAGCTAGTCCGTGCTCGCGCCTTTATTGTATTCAGCTGTCTATTAATTGTCCTTTTTATTGGCAATATTATATTTTTCAGCTTTATTCTAGATGTCTCTGACTATAGTCAAAAGCTAAGCTTGCTCGTCAACCTCGTCTTAATACTCATCTACTTTTCATGCTTGATGACTATCCGCTTCACTGGCCAACTTTTCCTGCCCGCCAATTTCATAGTATTTTGGACCGGACTGATTCTTTGTGTGCTGTCCTACTTAAATGGCGGCCCAGCTGCATCCCATGTGATTTGGCTATGTTGGATTCCCGTACTGATGGCTTTTGTTTTCTCTGGGCACAGGTCAGGTATATTCTGGAGTATCGCGCTGCTAATATTTTATTGCTCCCTACTTGTCATGCACCAGCAGGGCTTTGCCTTTCCACAGGTCATTGAACAAGAACAAGTTCAAATTGGTGTATTCACCACCTGGGTCAGCGGCTTTGTCGCAGTGATCACACTATCCTTTTTCACCAACCATATGCTAGTGACACTGGGCGGCATAAAATATGGCAACTTTGATCTGATCCACCAGTACATTAACAAGACTAACAGCCACAGCAATATGCCCTACGAGCTAGTTGAAAACTACCTCTACCACGCCCTCAAACGACACGACAGCTCCGGAGACAAGCTAGCCTTAGTGGTGGTATCTCTACAGGTAGAAAGCAAAGACGATGCCTTGATACAAGCAGTCAACCAGGAAACCCTAAGCCGCCTGCACAAATTAGTACGCAGTACTGATCTAGCGATTCAGCTTAGCAATGGTTATTTTGCCGTCATGGTAGAAAACATCAGCTCCCTAGACAGCGCCGTGGTTATTAAAGACGCTCTGTCACGCTTGTTTTATAAGCCGTATTTCCCCACACAAACCCACCAAGTGCGCGCAACGCCTCACCTCGTTACCCACTTCTACCCAGACGAAGGTGAAGATATAGAGAGTATGTCGGCTCTATTGCGCCGCAGAATCAAGCACTAGGGCGCGGAGCACGGGCCTTGCGTCCCACAGCTTGGCGGTTGTTTCTAGTAACGCCTTAAAAGCCGAGCCTGGCTTATTATCCAAGGTCATACAGCCCAACAGGCCTGTACTGGAGTACTGCCCTTGCAGCTCTTCTAATTGCCATGCTTCCTCATGGCATTGACTTGCCAGCTCTTCATAAGCCAAGAGACTGTTTCGGCACATTGCCACCAACTGGGTGACCGTGGCTTCAGTACAATTCTGTGTAAGGTGATAGCGTAATAGCCACAGAGCTTCCGTGAATGCTTTTTCATAGGATTTACAGGCAATCGAGCCCTGACCCAGCTCAAGCTGTTGCTGTCCTAGCTGCATTTGCTTTAACCAAAAAGTACTCTCTAGACTCTGCATAAATATCTCCTATAAAAGATATCACCATGCTAGTGCAAATAAGAATCATTATCAACTAAATCACTTCAGTCACTTGCACCTCCGTTTGAATCGCCTGGGCTAAACTCAACACTGTCCAGCGCTGTTCCCCCTTTAACCAACCATTATTGATACTTTTATATTGACCCGAACCCCAGGTCACCACTTGCAGGTGCGATTTCAGCTCATCCGCATTAACCTCTCTCTGGGAAAATACAAAATGGCTAGGGTGTGACAAAGAAACTTAACTCCGGCTTGCGCTTTAGCTATGTTTTACGCATGCAATCAAGCGAAATAAAAAGGGGGCTGCTGACCGCACACAACGCTGGGGAGGGATAATACTTAGCCACAGCTTCTGATACCCACAAAAAACCATGTGCATTCTGACCACTAAAGGTAGAATGCACTCTCTTTCTAGCTCCTCGGCGACAGTGCAACTCATGCTTGATAGCAAAAAAATATTTATCATTAGCATACTTCTCAGCGGCATATTTAGCTTTATCTATTTTGATATTGGCAGCTTGCTGACGCTAGAAAATATCAAAGCCAATCAAAGTGAGCTTGCTCACCTCTACCAGCAATACCCTGCGCAAAGTCTGTTACTATTTTTCTTTGCTTTCACCATCTATGCCAGCCTCCCCATGCCAGGCCTGATCATCTGGACCTTGTTAGGCGCGGCATTATTTGGCTTTCTTCCCACCTTTATCATAGTCTCATTTGGCACAGCTATCGGTGGCACACTAGCGTTCTGGGGGGCAAGGTATGTGCTGAGAGACAGCTTAGAGCAGCGCTACCCCAAACAATTCAAAACCATTAACGACGGTGTAGAAAAAGAAGGAGGATTTTACTTATTCAGCATCCGTCTCATGCCCCTATTTCCTTTTTTTTTAGTGAACCTACTCATGGGGCTAACCAACATTCGCAGCCGAGACTTCTACTGCATAACCCAGTTAGGCATGCTAGCTGTAACCGCCGTATTTGTGAATGCGGGTACGCAGCTCAGCCAAATAGAATCGGTGAGCAGCTTGTTCTCACCCAGCTTGATTCTATCCTTTGCCTTGATGGGCATTATCCCCTTGCTCAGTAAAAAAATAATTGCCTACTTCAGCCGCCAGATTCAGTGAAATTATAAACAACCCTTTTCAGGGCTAAATGACTTTACCGGGTTGCCACATTCATGGGCATCGAGTATCTCCTCGGAAGTACTGACTTTAACCGCACAAGAACTATTAGTATTGCTGCGCAATAATCTGGAACTATAAAAACCTTGGCAAAAATAACTGAACTAAAGCCTACTAATACCCTCTGACAGCCATACTTATAATAGAAACTATAGAAATAACGCAATGAACAAACTACTCCTACTCGCCATTATTGCCGCCCTGATCGGTAGCTTCTTCTACTTTGATCTAGGCCAATACCTCAATCTTGAGTATTTAAAAAGCCAGCAAGCGGCGCTGAATAGTTACTACCTAGAAAATGCGGCATTAACCGTTGCCATTTTCTTCATTGCCTATATCGCTGTCACTGCCCTATCCCTGCCCGGTGCTGCGCTGATGACCCTCTTGGCGGGTGCCATTTTTGGTGTCGTCACCGGTACAATCATTGTCTCCTTTGCCTCCTCTATCGGCGCCACTCTTGCCTTTCTCGCTTCGCGATTTTTATTGCGTGATTGGGTACAGGCTAAGTTCGGTGACAAGCTAAAGGCCATTAACAGCGGCGTAGAAAACGACGGTGCCTTTTACTTATTTACCCTGCGCCTAGTACCCGCGTTTCCTTTCTTTATGATTAACTTGGTGATGGGTTTAACCTCTATCAAAACTATCACCTATTACTTAGTCAGCCAAATAGGTATGCTGGCCGGTACTATTGTGTATGTGAATGCTGGGACGCAACTGGCTAAGCTAGAATCCTTAAGCGGCATCCTGTCTCCCGTTCTATTAGGCTCCTTTGTACTACTCGGGGTTTTCCCCCTCATCGCTAAAAAAATCGTGGACCTGATTAAAGTGAAAAGCATATACAAAGGCTATAAAAAGCCGAAAAAATTCGAAACCAATATGGTCGTCATCGGCGGTGGTGCCGCAGGCTTGGTGAATGCTTATATTGCCTCTGCAGTAAAAGCCAAGGTCGTACTCATTGAAAAGCATAAAATGGGCGGAGATTGCCTAAATTACGGCTGTGTACCTTCCAAGGCATTGATCCGCTCGGCTAAATTTCTAGAACACAATCGTCGCGGAGAAGAGTTTGGCTTCAAGAAAATTAATGTGGATTACAGCTTTGCCGATGTAATGGACCGTGTCACCCGTGTGGTTGACGCCATCGAACCCCACGACTCTATGGAAAGATATGAAGGTCTAGGGGTGGAGTGTATCGCGGGCGATGCCAAAATTATCTCACCTTGGGAGGTCGAAGTAGGCGGCCGCGTGATCACCACAATGAACATCATCATCGCCTCGGGAGCCGCGCCGTTTGTGCCGCCTATTCCTGGTTTGGATGACACAGGCTATTACACCTCAGATACCATCTGGGGGCTGCGTGAACTGCCCAAACGCATGGTGGTACTCGGTGGCGGCCCCATTGGCTGTGAGCTAACGCAGAGCTTCGCTAGATTAGGCGCCGACGTCACTCAAGTTGAAATGCTAGATCGCATTATGATTCGCGAGGACGAAGAAGTCTCCGCTGCAGTTAAAGCCAAATTTGAAGGCGAAGGCGTTAAGGTGCTCACCGAGCACAAGGCCAAGCAATTCATGATGGAGGCCGGGCAGCGCGTACTGATTTGTGAACATGAAGGCCAAGACGTGCGCATCGAGTTTGATGCCGTATTGGTCGCCGTGGGTCGTGCCGCGCGCATCCAAGGTTTTGGCCTAGAAGAGCTGGGTATTAATACCACGCCACGGCGCACAGTAGAGGTGAATGAATACCTACAAACCAACTACCCCAATATCTACGCCGCAGGCGATGTAGCGGGTCCTTACCAGTTCACCCACACCGCCGCCCATATGGCTTGGTATACCTCGGTCAACGCCCTATTTGGCTTTGCCAAGAAGTTTAAGGTCGATTACTCCGTCATTCCCTGGGCCACCTTCACTGAACCCGAAGTCGCGCGCTGCGGCCTGAACGAGCTGGAAGCAAAAGAACAAGGCGTAGCCTACGATGTCACCACCTATGGCATTGACGACCTAGACCGCGCCATCACCGACGAAGAAGCCCACGGCTTTGTCAAAGTACTCACCCAGCCCGGCAAAGATAAAATTTTAGGCGTAACCATCATGGGCGAGCACGCTGGCGACTTGATTGCTGAATATGTACTGGCCATGAAACACGGCCTAGGCCTCAACAAAATTCTTGGCACTATTCATATCTACCCTACTCTGGCAGAAGCGAATAAATATGCAGCGGGTGAGTGGAAGCGTTCGATGACCAAGCCTAGTACTTTGAGCCGTCTAGAGAAACTGCATAAATGGCGTCGAAACTAGTACTCCATATATCTTAGCTCATAAAAAATGCGGATAGGCTGAGACAGTAACGCCAGGATGGTGTGTATGCCGCTAATGCAGGAGCAATTAGCGGCCTATCCGCATTCATTTCCCACTAAGGTAAAGGGTTTTCTAAAAGTCCGTTCCCACCACAAACTGCCATTGCCCTACACCTTCATTGTAGCTGCCCAGCTCCAAACCCCAGTGTACATTTCCATCATAGACTTTAATACCACCCGCTAAATGCGCCTCGGTGGTGTTCTCTTCCTCCACCGATAAACCCCTAACTTTCTGCTTCAAGCTAGCAACACCGACTAGTCCAAATAGCTTAATGTTGCCGCTTTCAGTGATCCCCAGTTCGCCCTGAACATTTAAAGACAGTGCCTCGTAGTCAATATGTGCCGTACCTACTTCAACACGGCCTAGGTCGTTGTAGCGCAACTGGGCCAGCCAGTTGCTGTGAAAGCGATAGCCCAGGGCAATCGCGTAACTAGGGTCAACATCAT
>Ga0105356_10000535_pt1 | contig 36084 bp, 34 predicted proteins | sample GOMGulsemesocosm_3_FD_83502 | JGI IMG/M metagenome (GOLD analysis project Ga0105356, IMG submission 83502) | Methane-oxidizing microbial communities from mesocosms in the Gulf of Mexico - GOM9D Gulf of Mexico | ecosystem: Environmental > Aquatic > Marine > Cold seeps | place: Gulf of Mexico...
CTTAAGCAGACCTTTAACGTCGTCGATCATAGATTTCTCTTACAGGGGTTGCGCAACCTTTCAATTGCTTACTTTAGTCGTAGAGACCACAGGACTATTTCATTCACTAAATCAGTGTAGTGCCTTCAGAAAGACTTGGTTTTTGTTTCCATCTACCGCTCAGTTCTAATACAAAACACCAATAAAGATAGACACAGCGAAAACCGTTTGGTTCCAAGCATGGAGACGACGGGCACAAAAAAGCCGCGCGAGTGCGCGGCTTTTTCACAACGTCACAACAACTAGAGCAGTTACGCGAAGCTGAGTTGAGCAAAACGCTGTTGGCAGTGATCGCTATCACCAAACAAGGTATTGATCATACGCAAGCGCTTGGCGTAGTGGCCCACGTCCAGCTCATCGGTCATGCCCATACCACCGTGCAACTGCATGGCTTCGCCACCCATGTACTTACCAGCATTGCCGACTTTCACTTTCAGTGCCATGACGTTCTTTTCCGCCTCGTCACTGCCTTCAGCCACCGAACAAGCCGCACGGTACAACAGAGAACGGACTTCTTCACACGTACTGAACATATCCACCATACGGTGCTGCAATACTTGGAAAGAGCTAATAGCGACACCAAACTGTTCGCGAGCCTTCGTGTATACCACCGTCGTAAACAACAGCTTGTTCATGGCGCCAAGTGCTTCAGCCGATACAGCAATAATCGCCTCCTGTACAACCGACGACATAAGTGTAAGTCCCTGATCCAGCTCGCTAACCAGAGCCTCAGAATTGACCGCCACGTTATCCAACACAATGTTGGCAACACACTGGCCATCCATCGTGCGATAGCGCTTAACCGTGACACCCGCCGCCGCGCTGTCGATCAAGAACAGACTGATACCTTCAGCATCACAAGACTTACCTGATGTTCTTGCTGAAACGATAATTTTGTCGGCACTGCCACCGTTGATCACCATCACTTTCTCGCCAGTGAGCACGAAACCATCGGCCGTTTTCTGCGCGCTGGTCTGCACATCGTTCAACGCGAAGCGGCTTTGAGATTCGGTGTACGCGAATGCACCCTGTAAGGTGCCCTCAATAACTGGAGCGATACACTGTTCCTGCAAGGCGACATTGCTGGATTTGCTCAGCAGACCGCCAAACAACAGCACCGTTGCCAAATAGGGCTCCAGTACCAAAGCTTGCCCGAACTCTTCCATCACCAGCATGTTATCAATCACGCCACCACCAAAGCCGCCCTGTTCTTCGGTAAATGGGATAGACAACCAGCCTAGCTCAGCAAAGGTATTCCAATGATCGCGGCTAAAGCCTTCCTCGCTGTCAGCAATTTTACAACGGCTATCGAAATCGTAGTTATCTTGCACAAAGCGCGCGACGCTGTCTTTGAGCATGTTCTGTTCTTCAGTAAAGGTAAAATCCATGATTACAGTCCCAACACAGCTTTAGCGATAATATTCTTCTGAACTTCGTTTGAGCCGCCGTAAACAGTAGCCGCGCGACCGTACATAAATTCAATCCGTGCCTGATCGGCAAACCCGTGTCCGCTTATACCCTCGGCGTCAACAATGCCGGCGTAGCCGCCCGACACATCCAAGAGTAAATCTTGAATCGCCTGTTGCAACTCAGTGCCGCGAATTTTAAGCAGTGAAGATTCAGCGCCCGGTGCGCCACCGGCGGCAGCAGTAGCCAACACCCGCAGCTCGGTAAATTCCAACGCCATAAGATCGATTTCAATGTCCGAGCAGCGCTTCTGAAAAATGGGGTCGTCAGCCAAACGCTGTCCATTACCCAAAGCTTGCTTCGCATGCTCCTTGATGTCCCGAAGGCGACGCTGACACCAACCCACACCGGCAATAGAAGTACGCTCATGGGTCAATAACGCCTTGGCGTAAGTCCAACCTTGGTTCGGCTCCCCAATTACGTTTGCTTTCGGCACTCGCACGTTGTTGAACTCAACTTCATTTAACGTATGACGCCCGTCGATACCTATGATCGGGTTAACCTGAATACCTGGGGTTTTCATATCGATGAGAATAAAGCTGATACCCGCTTGCTTTTTACCCGAGCCATCGGTGCGTACTAGGCAGAAGATCCAATCGGCGTACTGTGCATACGTCGTCCAGATTTTTGCGCCGTTAATAACGTAGTCGTCACCATCAAGCTCGGCTTTGGTTTTTAATGCGGCTAAGTCAGAACCGGCGCCCGGCTCGGAGTAACCTTGGCACCACCACTCATCACTGGATAGAATCTTCGGTAAAAAACGTTGTTTCTGCTCATCATTACCAAAGGTATATATAACCGGCGCTACCATTTTCAAGCCAAACGGTATGACTTCTTCCGCACCCGCGGCGGCCATTTCGTCACCAAATATGAAACGCTGGGTGTCGTTCCAACCCGTGCCGCCGAGCTCCTCTGGCCAACCGGGTGCAACCCATCCTTGCTTATGCAGCTTTTTTTGCCACTCAATATGTGCGTCCTTGGACGTTTTCTTGTCAGTCATACGGCGCGCTAGATCGTCGTTCCAGTTTTCGCTGATCCACGTACGAACCTGCTCACGGAAAGCCAGCTCGTCGCTTGAAAAGGTTGTATCCACAGGGTTCACTCTCTCTGGTAGTTATATGAAATTACTTTATCTATGCGGGTCTCACGTTCTGTTCAGACCGATGAGTAACTGCTAACTTGAATGACTTAATAAAAGCGAGGCTTTATGACAATCGGGCTAAAGCGTACCAAAGCCCTCAATTACAGCTCGTTATACTACTCAGTTGCTGAGACAGATTGAAGCAAACACCAAAGACTGCTTGACCACTAAGTCACATAAGGCTGCTAAACTACCTACTTAAGGTGGGGATTACTGCGCATCTATAGGGTGCTCCGCACCCCTCGCTAATCACCACGAGCTATACAATGCCTAAATCTAGTACAAACCAACGACTGCTCTATGCGGGACTAATCGTTGGGCTTATTGCAATAACATCCGGTGCGACTTACCTAGTGACGTCTCAGGACTTGCTAACATGGCAAGCTGGCTCTCGGCAGCAGACACAAGCGCCTCGACACATTTACAGTCTCTTTGCAGGCCACGGTGTTTGCCAGGAAGCGATAAAAAAAGCCGCACCCGGTCAAGTCATAACACTGGAATCCGATGATCGAGCCGCGAAGTACAACGCTTACGACGACAGCAATGTGCTCACCTTTGAGGCTGAAATAAAACCCGATAAGTTACGCTATCTCTCCGAGCTACGCTCTACCTATAAAATAGTCTATCGCTGCCACACTTCAACTGTCGACAACCGACTGCTCAAACTCAGCCAGATTGTCATTGATGAGAACGGTATCAAGTAATATTCACTGTATTCTGAATGAAGAAAGCCACCTCGGGGGTGGCTTTTTCTGACTTAATTCATGACCAAAACACATACCTTGTGGCCATCAAGTAATTCACTATCCCGTAGCTGCCGAACGCTGCTTGCTGACAATAGCATTGGCATAAATACCCAATAAAATAGCCTGCTGCTCTGTCGATAACGCGGCTAAACGTTGCGCCAACTGTTTGTTCTCAGCCTTATAGACAGAATCATCAAATGGCATTGCCTTAGCGCTGACGGGGTAATCCGCTCCTGAGTGATATAACTGCTTATAAGCTAGGTGGTTACTCGGGTGCAGTACATAGTTATCCCACACCTGTGCATCAATCGCCTTAGCCACCTGCTCAGTGCTCTCGAATTCGCCATGAACAACACGACCGAACGCAAGGTGGACATGTCCTTTTTGACCGCTGATCCCAGCAGCAATACTGGTAATATCTTCACCCTCTGCTTTTTCGTAACAACCGTGCTGCTGAAGAGCACCCAGCTCACACGCTTTGGCTTCATCGCAGGGGTCCCACTCATAAGAGATAGAGACGGGGACGATATTTAGCTCCTGAATGTAGTCGCCCAAACTCATTTTCTTGGGTTTGCTTAAGGCAAGCATCGATACCACGGCACTGTTGGTAACATCCAAACCGTCTTTAGAGCGCCCCTCTCTCTGAGCAATCCAAATGTGACTATTTTCTTCGGTAATGGAGTGGTGAATATACGACGACAAATGCTTCGCCGCTTTGAATTTCTCACGGGCTCCGCTGGCGGAACGGTTGACGATAAAACACTTATTCACACGCATCAGGTCCGATACATAGGGCTTCGCCAATAAATTATCACCAATGGCGATGCGCACCGAGTCAAAACCGCTTTTAATCAGCGCAAGGTTCACAAAAGCAGGGTCCATAGCAATATCGCGATGGTTACTGATAAACAAATAAGATTTTCCAGGCTGTAACTGATCCAAGCCCGAGTAGGTCAACTCAGATACGGTCGAGGCGATCATCGAGTCCATATAACCCGCCAACAGCTCCTGTAGCTGACGCACCGTATCAATCCCAGCGAGCTGGCGCTTAAGTACCTGCTTCACAATGGGCCGTAACAGCCAAGGTAAGCGTTTAGCTAAGCGAGGAAACTTTAAGCTGCCGACCGCTTGCTGTAGCTCAGGGTTATTGAGCAAACGCGCCAGAACGGCACCTACCTCTGAGTCATTGTAGGGACGAATATCGTCAAAGTTAGTCATAGGGCGTGACTAGGAGCCTAAGCTCCTCTCTTGCTGCAAACGTTAAATGGCTACCCCCGCGGCTGCAGGTGGCGCTAAAATAGCCGCTCAAAATACCGAATTTACTCGCGGATTACCACCCATGAAGCCCCTTAGCGCCCAAGTTCCCTGCCCCTGCGGTCAAGCCGCGAGTTTTACAGACTGCTGTCAGCCCATCATTCAGGGGCTGCGCCACGCCAGTAGCACGCAAGAGTTAATGCGCTCGCGCTACAGCGCCCACGCCTGCGAAGCTGTGGACTACTTGATGGATTCTTGGTGGCCTGAACAACGCTCTCAGATTAACCCAGCAGATGTAGCTCGCTGGGTAAAAGAATCCGACTGGTTGCGTCTAGAGGTATTAACAACAGAGGCTGGCCAAAAGCATGACAGCGAGGGCTGGGTTGAATTTATTGCTTACTACCGCAAACGCTCCCAGGCCCTTAACAGTCCAAACCACGGAGGACTGGAAAGCCATGCTGAACGCTCATACTTCCGAAAACTTGATAGTCGTTGGTACTTTGTCGACGGTGTCGACCTACCATCAGCCAGCCAACCCAAGAAGCTAGGTCGCAATGAGCCCTGCCCTTGCGGGAGCGGCAAAAAGTCCAAACGTTGTTGTGGGTAAATAGCGGACCGAAGCTAAGTGAGTTAGCCCCGAGCCAACTCCCCTACGGACTCTTGCAAGGCCAGCATGCCATCTTCTAACTGTTCATCGCACAAGTAGGGAGCAGGGCCTAAACGCAACCAATGCTTACAGTAATCGGTGTGCACGCCTCGGTCGCGCATATGCTCACTGATAACCTGTGCATGAGGGCTCTTAAGAGCCATAAACCCGCCCATGTACTCTACATCCACAGGCAGTTGAATCAGGGCTGGATCGAGCCCTAAAGTCAGAAACTTCTTAGCCATAAAATCCAGTTGATGGTGGTTAACATCCGCAAGAAAATCCACATTGAGGCCACGCTGAGAAAAGTAATCGAGAACATGACAGGCTCGAAATAAAGGCAATGCGTCATTGCTCGAACCATTAAAACGACTTGCGCCATCACTGTAAGCAACGGGCATCGCCGCTGGATTATCTAATACTGGGTCAAAATTACCGAACCAACCCGTGACCTGTGGGCGGTAATCGCGCCCTGGCGGGACGTTCATAAAACAAATACCGTTGCCCATTTGACAGTACTTAGCGCCACCACCAACCACAAACGCCTGTTCAAGATTGTAGTCCTGCAGCGAAAACGGCAAAACATTCACACTCTGGTAAGCATCGACAAACAACTCGGCCCCAAACTTCTGACAAACCGGCAACAAGGTATCCAGTTCAAGCGTTTGCTGCCCATTCTCAAAATTCACCGAAGACACACACACGGCCAGTGTTTTGTCATTGATGTTCGCCGCGAGTCGCTCAACCAAGTTGTCCACAGGCGCCGCAGGCACATAAACGACTTCAACACGCCCAGCTTCATGAAAGCGAGCCAACTGACGGCTAATGGAGGGGTGTTCAGCATCGGTTGTCACAATCCGTCCGCCCTCTACAAGCGGCAACGCTGAAATAAAGCGGACAAATAGGTCATGCACACTGGCGGCTAACGCGAGGTTTTCAGGCTGGCCATCAATCATTTTTGCAAAACCAAGGCGCACCTGCTCTGTTTTATCAAACACAGTGTCCCAGCGTTCTTCACCCTGTTTATTCAGTGCGTCCCAATGTTCTGCGTAGGCTTGCTCGCATACATCCGGCAAAGCCTGATGGATGTGGCCCGTTAACTGGATACGTTGAGCGACAGCAGCGTGTTGATAGTCTGCTGACAATACATTCGGGGACTTGCGAATTTCATCAAGCGTGGGCATGAAAAGCCTTATTTACAGTTAATGTCTGCCGTCCATTGGCGAGCTCTAATCAATGAAAAAACGGTGCGCAGCTACATAAATTCGCGCGATTACAGCACGCCTCAACCACAGTAAGGATGACACGGGTACTGCTGAATCGCCACTTGCAGTATAGCGAAGCCTGCAACTTCTCACGACTCAGGCTAAAATAGCCCATTGTGTTCGGTTCATAACGTAGCCGCCGCCAACAACGCCTAAGCCTTTTATAAGCATGGGTCTAACCACGAGCTTTCAGTATGATTACCAGCATTGGCCAGTTTCTTGACAACATGGGCGTGCACAGCCGCATATTTGATATGGGCCGCCACATCAGCGAACTCCCCAACCAGCACTTTCAAAATTTTGAGGCTGGCAAGGTCGCTTACCCAGCCCCCTACTTACACCACGCATGGATAGGTTTATTGTTCTGGGAGCCCGACGCCACTGAAATACCGTCACTCTGGTTTCTCAAGTTACCACTCGATGAGCAGGGTAAATTAGATCTCCCCGCCCGGGATCTCTTTTTAAAACAGTTACTAACAGCCGTTGGCAGTAACATAGAGGCCGTTAAAAAAGGTAAACAACTGCAAGCGGTTCTGGAGGGCAACCCGTTTGTATTTACCCCCACTCCCGAGCGCCAAGCTTGCCTGCACGCAAAGGTTAAAACGCTGTTACAGCTACCGCCCAGCCAGCACTACAAAGCCTGTAGTGATTACCTCCAAAGCGATCTACAGCAGTGGCAACAGCTTGCTATTCAAGGCTTTGCTGATGTAGCTGTGCGCTCTGCTGAGCATCATGCTGCTCTCATTACTGCGATCCCTAAACTACCCAAAATGCCACTAAGAAGCTTAGCATTATGCTTAGAAAGCGAGCCCCTTAGCGGTGCCCTATGCAAGGTGATAGGTCAAAGACTTCATCAAGAAACCCTTACATCACAACCGGATAGCGACTTGATCGCCGCGCTCATTCGCGCAATATCACGCAGTCATGCGGTTGAACTGCGACAGAAGTTCCTGCTTAACCTTCTCATTGAAAACAACGAACAGCCACTGGCCATTGAATGCTTGGCAGCCATTGCCACTCGCTGCCACTTAGACCTCACAAATCTTGATATCTGCTCGGCTTTTTTAGAAGGTTTAGCGCAACACAACCAAGACACCTTCAACCGAATATTGACCGATCTACTCTTTCTACCAGCCATTAGGCCACACCTGATGGCTCGCTTTCGTCATACAGAGCGCAGCCCGAAATTGAGCACCGCAATTGGTGGGCTGATACACGCCTCACCCGTGTAAACACATCACTGCATTGAGGCCTACATCAATACAGCATATAACTGCACGGCCTATCAATTGTGCGTTAGACTTAAGCGGTTCAAGGTAAGTGGGTATGCAGCGGGCGGAGTTCGTCACTCGCAATACTCTTTAAGTGGCGGGCGCACCGAATAATTGACAGGATGACAAAGAAGCCAACATGAAAATTTTGCTGGTCGAAGACAGCGCAACCTTGAGACACGCTACCGGTAGCTACATACGCGCTGCAGGCCATATCGCCGTGATCGCAGAAAGTGGTGAGGAAGCCCTGCAACTGGTTGAAAAAGAGCCCGTTGATTTGATCATCATGGACGTCGAGATGCCTGGACTCAACGGCTTTGAAACGACACGTCTGATGCGTGAGTGGCTCGGCGAGCACTGGATTCCTATTATATTCCTGACCGGAAAAAATGACGACGCCAGTTATAAAGAAGGCATTGAGGCCGGCGGTGATGACTACCTGATAAAACCCGTGAGCGAAGTCATACTCACCGCAAAAATACGAGCTATGGAACGCATTACCGACATGCGTGACCAACTTCATCAACTCAATGCCGAACTGGAAAATCTGAGTCAACGCGACAGTCTAACCCACCTTTATAATCGACGTACCTTTGCTGAGTTATCCAAGCAGCAGTGGTCCATAGCAACACGAAGTCACCAGCCGCTGTCACTGGTCATGCTCGATATAGACCACTTCAAGCCCTACAACGATTTCTATGGCCACCCAGCTGGTGATGAATGCCTACGACGCATATCCAAAGCCATCAGCGATGCACTACAACGCCCTGCCGACATAGTGGCTCGTTACGGTGGAGAAGAGTTCATTATTTTGCTGCCGGAAACTGAGCTGCACGGTGCCAAGCTGGTCGGCGAGAATATCCGCCACGCAATCAATCAACTCGAGCTAGCGCACGAGGGTTCAAAAACAGCCAAATATGTCACCGCAAGCATAGGTATCGCCAGCTGTCAGCACACTACTGGGCGCACGCTGGACGACATGATCAAACAAGCCGACAGCATGCTCTACCAAGCAAAAAATAGTGGCCGTAACCGTGTCGTTGCGCAAGAGTCTGCCATGTTTAAAACAATCTTAGTGGCCGATGATGACCCCGATACACTCATGCTGCTAAATGATCAACTGCGTGATCACTGTAATATTGTCACCGCCTCAAGCGGTCAAGAATGCTTAGATTTAGCACGCGCCATCCAACCAGATATTTTATTATTGGATATTCACATGCCTAACATGAGCGGGCTCGAAGTGTGTAAGGCACTGAAAGAAGCCACGGCAACAGCCAGTATACCCATCATCTTGATTTCAGGAGAAGACCGCAGCGAACAGCTGCGACTCGGGAAGAAAGTCGGCGCCAATGAGTGCTTACAAAAACCGCTGCAAGAAAACCTATTACTCGCGAAAATTAACCATTTCTTACTATAATCGCTGGCCCGCGGTTATTAATTTCGCCAGTTAGCTCGCTACAGGCTGCCGCGAACACAGAGCCAGAGGAAGCAACGGGTTACCTGAGTTCGTGCAACTTGATTCCCACCCATTTCTACCGCCGTTAAGGTACCGTCGCCATCGCTGTCGATGCTGCGAAACATACCTAAAAACGAGCCATACTCAGCCGAAGAAACACGCCCATCGTGATCCTCATCAAGCTTATTAAAGCGTGAATGCAGCAGGGCTTGGCGCTTGACGGCATCCATCTTTTCATATTCTTCAAAATTGACACCTCCGTCGCTGTCGGCATCCATGCGCGTAAATATACGCTGTTTTTTATCACAGACTTCCTGTTCGGTAATGCGCGAATCACCATTAAGGTCGTACTTAGCCAGCAACCACTGATCTGTTGACTGATAGTCGCTATCCGCTTGAACCACCACCGCGGAAACACTCCCGATAAAGACGCTGAGGCATAGAGCGAGGGTGCGAAAAAGGCTGTGGGAACATCGCCCCAGTTTGATCAATGTCATAGATATACTCCTGCTTCGCCACAAACAAAGTGTGTTTGAGGTATGAACCGACAGTCTATGCTGATGAAGAGTTAGACGACAAGGGGCTAGGTCACAGAACCATAGAAGCGCTAAACCGGTTTGCTCTATCAAGTGGGCAAACGATAGCATCGAGGTCTAAGTAGGACGGGATAGGGCGAGGGTTTAGGCGAGTACTGGCAGGCAAACACACGAGCCACTGCACGTGTAACAGAGCGACTCGTCACACTGTAAAGCTGCCAACCTTAGCAACCTATAGCAGTAAGTGGCGGCTATTAGCGGCCGCTGTACCAATTCACATCACGTGCGCATTTATCCACCTGATCAACGACATCCAACACCAGTGCAAACAGCGCCATGCGCACCAACACCCCGTTATCGGCTTGGCGAAAAATGGCCAAGTTAGGGTTTTGATTAAGGTCGTTGTCCAGCTCATTAGCGTCCTCGCGAGAATCGCGAGGCAATGGGTGCATGATGACGGTATTCGGCTCACAAAACTTAGTATAGATAGCTTGATTCAAACGGAAGCGACCTCGATAGAGATCCGCTTCGTCTTTGGAGTCAAAGCGCTCCTCCTGAATCCGTGTTGAATAGGCGATATCGACATGAGCAATGCTTTGCGTCAAGTCTTCCGACACCAACACCTGATGCCCAGCCTCACGTAACATTTCAATGACATACTCTGGCATGGCCAGCTCTTTTGGCGACACCAAGGTCAGTTGAATACGATCAAACAAGCATAAAAGTTTGCACAGCGAGTGAACCGTACGCCCGTGTTTCAAGTCACCGATCATTGCAATACGCAAGCCATCGACACTGCGACCGCGGTCAACCAGCTCTTGCCGGATCGTATATAGATCGAGCAGTGCTTGGCTGGGGTGTTCATTAGAGCCATCACCGCCGTTAATTACCGGCACACGACTCGCGGCCGCAAATTCAGCCACCGACCCCGCTTCCGGGTGGCGCATACAGATAACATCGCTGTAACCTGACAACACCCTTGCGGTGTCATAGAGTGATTCACCCTTGGCAATCGCCGAACTTTGAAAGCCCGTTGTTTCACGCACCTCCCCCCCGAGCAAGTTAAAAGCTGCCCCGAAACTGACACGTGTTCGCGTACTCGGTTCAAAAAACATATTACCGAGGATCGCGCCCTCAAGTACCCGCGTCACTTTACGTCGCAGAGCGTAGGGTTCCATACTGTCTGCCACCGCAAATACCCGCTCAATATCGGCTCGTTCAAATTGCTTAATCGAGAGAATATGCGAACCGGTAAATTCCATGAAAAGCGCCTTATTGGTCGTCAACTTGTATCGCTGAAAGCAGAGTAAAGAGTGGCGGCCATTGTAGCCTCAGGCTGTCAGCGACGCCATGTCGATTTTTCAATTTATCCGTCTAGACTAATACCTACACCAACTAACATCTCGTAGAGATTAATATGTTCCGGCCAGAAAAGGCTGCCGATCACACCTAAGTAGGTGCTAACATAGATCATATAAAAACCAAGCGCGTGCCCTTCAGGTAAAACAATCCCTTTACCGGCCGATAGAGAGGGTGAGGTGCAATAGAGTGAGGAAAAGACCTCATAGATTGCCGCCTCAATAGGGCAAAGAAGCACGCTAACGAAAGCTCGCTCACCTCGAGCAGAACAAACAGCGAAGGACCTTGAGTGGCAAACGATACCCCCGAATATCTGATTAAGTTTTGCACAACAGATACAGCAAAGAAAATTCTCCACTCTCAGTCGCTGCGCTGGAGTGCCCCGCACCTTTCCTCGGACCCTTTTGAACTCACCCATGAGTCTCAATTAGGTTTTGATCCGCACGTATTACTGCAAGCGTCGATCAAAATGGCCACGGCCATGATCTTTGGAAAAGAAGCACCTCAAGGGAATACACCACTGATTAATGCCATTCGCCGCTGGCGCGAGGAAGAGCGTTTTGCTTCCCCTGATGAAGCGGAAGACGTCATGAAAGACCTGCTTAGCCAAGTAGTTGATGGGCGTCAAAAGGTCATTGAGCACATGATGACCGAATGGCGTAAATATGTACGCACCATGCGCATCACCACTTTCTCAGCCAAGCCTGACAATCTAGCCGCGTGGCAGTATTTTGCCGACAATCACTCCGGTGTTGCCATTCGCTTTGAAGCGGGTGAAAGCACCAGCCTGCCCAAACCTCAAAAGGTGGCTTACAAAGCTGTCCGCCCTGAGATCAGCACCCTAAAAGAAGAAATGGGCGTAATTATGAAGGGTGGCCAATATATCGCCCAAGAGCATTTTCTAGAAAAGTTCACCCGCAAGCCACTGACTTGCGCCGGCGAGCAGGAGTGGCGCTGCTTCTTTCACAGCCAAGAAAGCCTAAGTGAAGAAAGTAAACCTGAATCCGAGTGGTTTGAGGACCGGCGCTTCGAACGCAGTGATATCAATGCTGTTTACTTTGGCGCTTTCACTCCCATGGCCGAAAAGCGGGCAATTTTTGAGCTCATCAAAGAGAAATACGGCCAAGCCAAGATATTTCAAAGCAAAATTATTGCCGGAAAATACGAGATCGAATTTGAACGCATCACTAAAGCGGCGCGCTAATGATACAGTTAAGCCAGTGCAATACTGGCTTTGTTCATTCCATCAAACTGGCCGCATAAGACTCTAACTCGCTCAGCAATTGCTGCTGTTCACTGCTTAATGGTGCCTGTCGAAGCTCAGTAATGCGCGCATAGAACGGCTCCAGGGTGATACCCGCACCATACGCCGGATTCACTAAGCGCTCACGTCGCCACTCCTCCCACTGCCCCCGCTCTTCAATACTCAAACTGTCAGGGAAATTCCGCGCTCGATAACGCAACAACATAGCGTTTAATCTGGCGTCCTGAAAAACAAACTGCTGCTCACTGAAGGTTTTCCCGTCGGCGTGTCGCACTCGCTCGCAGGTCTGCTTGTCAGCGTCCTTGAGAAACCCACTATAAAGTTGCTGCTCGGGGTCCTCTGACGGGGTAAAACTCAATTCAATAAATACCTGCTGAACTTTCGCCTGAATATCACTGCCACGCAACAACTGCCAGTTCTTCTCGCATACGGACTTATCGATATTCAAGCGCTGTGCCGCCTGATCATCCAGTAACTTCACAGTGGTCAACACTGGGCATTTATTCAAGTGCACCACTTTAAGCGGCACTCGCTCGACGCCTTCAGGAAGATCAGCGGCCTTGGTAAAAATACGCGCAGCAATCTCTTGCGCTGATAGATCCAACAATGGTTTAGGATCAACCGATAGGTTGTAGACGATGACACCATTTTTGTTGGTCGGGTGCATCGCCAGAGGGGCGACTATCGCCGCGCAGCCATTTTCCGCAGGAAACATCGAAGAGATGTGCAGCATCGGTTTGCGGTTTAACAAGTCAAGCAGCGCCCCCACTTTCTGTTTTTGACGCAACTCATAAATATGTTGATAGAGCGCGGGTTGCTTATCGCGAATCAGTTTAGCGACCGCAATGGTCGCATAAACATCACTCATAGCGTCGTGAGCTGCCTCATGGGCAAGGCCGTTTGCCTGAGTGATGTGCTCTAACTTAAAACTCGGTCTACCGTCGTCGTGGTTGGGCCACTCGATACCGTCAGGGCGTAATGCGCGGGTTAAGCGCACCATATCAATAATATCCCAGCGTGAATTACCGCTGCGCCACTCACGCTCATAGGGGTCATAGAAATTGCGATAGAGGCCGTAACGCGTTACCTCATCGTCGAAACGTAAGGAGTTGTAGCCGACGCCACAGGTACCGGGAAGAGAGAATTCGGCGTGGATTTGACGCATGAACTCAGGTTCACTAAGACCTTCAGCCAGTGCTTTCTGCGGGCTTAGTCCTGTGATCATACAGGCATCGGGCTTAGGCAGAACATCGCGTGTCGGGCGGCAGTAAATCATCAACGGCGCGCCAATGATGTTGAGGTTTTCGTCGGTGCGTATACCGGCAAACTGCGAGGGGCGATCCTGCGCCGGCACCTCGCCCCAAGTTTCATAATCGTGCCAGTAGAGAGTCTTCATGATTGCGCTACCTTGTTATCCATAACTGAATTATGCACAACATGGTATCACTCTGGGGCGTCGTTATTCAGCCCCTGGGGGATCACCTCACACGCGGCTACCCAGCCTCAGTGAATATACTGATAGTACTCAAGAGTATCGGGGGTGCAGCTCATGGTGAGCCCATCACTGTCGTCCAGCAGTTTAATAAAGTCATCTCGTTGCATACGTATCAACGTGTGGTGATCACCGCCCTCAAAATACAACTCTGCGGATTCGCGCAATGCGAAGTCCCACAACATAGGTAAATTATAAGCGCGGGAAAAACCCGGAATAGCCCCCTCCTCGCAGTCTTCAAACAACATCTGTAATTCCGCTTCCGTTGCCAAGCGGTGCCGCCCTGGGCGGTCACGATTCAGCCAATTAATGACCAACATATGCCCCGCAGGTACGAGCGCCACAAGGTATTTCGAGCCATTCCAAAGCACCACAGATTTAACCAGTTGCGATGGTGATATGTGGGCCGAGTGAGCGGTTTCCATGGCGTTGGTAGACTCAGGGTGAGTCAGAATAACGTAGGGCGCTTTGCGCTCGTTGAGAAACGATGTAACAGCCGCTGATACTGACATAACAGACCTCCTCGCTGTGGCATAACACCCAGTATAGAAGCAGATAAGAGCGACTCCAGCCCTCAGACCATATCCGTCTAAACGCGCACCGCGTGAGATACTTTGACCATAGCCCTAAGCAACCCAGAAAATCGCAATTCAATGCCGTCTAACACCTTCAGACAGAAACTAAAAAAGCCCCGTCTGATAACATCAGACGGGGCTTTTTTAGTAGGAAAACTCGCTTATGTAATTAAGCCAGCAGATCCGTCGCTACGCGGTACTGCGGGTCAGAGCTCTCATCGATTTCAACATCGACCAGACTGCCCGCTCGCTGCAACAGTTGTACACAGTCGGGGCTCAGGTGACGCAGGTGTAAACGCTTACCTTGAGCCGCGTACTTACCGGCCAAGTTTTGGATGGCTTCGATACCCGAGTGGTCGCTGATACGCGAGCGTTTAAACTCAATTACCACATCCTCTGGGTCACCGTCGACATCAAACAGTTCTTTGAAGTTAGACACTGAACCGAAGAAAATCGGACCACGCAGGTCATAGACTTTCTGGCCGTCAGCGTCGACCGAAGCATCCACCAAGATCTGCTGCGCGTGTTTCCAAGCAAACACCAGCGCCGAAACAATAACACCGACAATAACCGCAATGGCCAAGTCATAGGCAACGGTCACACCGGATACCAACACAATCACAAAAGCATCAGTAAACGGGATCTTGCGAATAACACGGAAAGAGGACCACTCGAAAGTGCCTAAGACCACCATAAACATGATGCCCACCAGCGCCGCCAACGGGATCATCTCGATGAATTCAGCACCGAAGAGGATAAAGGCCAACAACACCAACGCCGCCGAAACACCCGACAAACGACCACGGCCACCCGAGTTCATATTAATCATCGACTGACCAATCATCGCACAACCGCCCATGGCGCCGAAGAAACCGTTGGTGGTGTTAGCAATACCCTGACCAATACACTCACGGTTACCGCGACCGCGGGTATTGGTGATTTCGTCAATCAAACTCAGGGTCAAGAGCGACTCGATCAAGCCAATCGCCGCAATCACGATGGCGTAAGGGAAGATGATCGCCAGGGTTTCCAGCGTCATAGGCACATCTGGAATCGCAAAACTTGGCAGCTCACCCTTTAGGCTCGCCGTTGCCGCTTGATCAGCCGGTAGCATGTCACGTACAAAATCGATAACCGTGCGCGCCTCCATATCGAGACCCACAACCGCCAGGGTAATCGCCACAATGGCCACCAAACCAGACGGTACCGCGGTGGTGATCTTAGGCAAGAAGTGCATGATCATCATGGTGGCAACGATCAAGCCGCCCATGGTGAATAGCATTTCGCCGTGCATCCACACCATATCACCCGCGGCGTCTTTCAATTGGAACTGCCCCAACTGCGCCAGAAAAATCACAATGGCCAGACCATTCACAAAGCCCAGCATCACCGGATGCGGTACCAAGCGGATAAACTTACCCAACTTAAATATGCCTGCCATTATCTGGATGATGCCTGTCAACACAACGCAGGCGAACAAGTACTGCACCCCGTGGCCAGCAACCAGAGCCACCATAACCACCGCCGTAGCGCCGGTCGCACCGGAGATCATGCCTGGGCGACCACCAAAGATAGAGGTCAACAAACCCATCATGAAGGCGGCATACAGGCCAACCATAGGTTCAACGCCAGCAACAAATGCAAAGGCCACTGCTTCCGGCACAAGCGCCAAGGCTACGGTAAAACCGGATAGAACGTCATTTTTGACGTTATTTTGTTCGGATGTAATCAGCTTAAACATCGAGGCCTCATAGTCTGAGAGGAAAAGCCCAACCAAAAGCATGTTAGGCAAGAGCAGCGCTATAGCAGCGCGCATGTATCGAAAGGGTGCGGATACTAACAAACATCGCCGATAGCGCCAAGCAGGCGCTCACGTTTCAACCACACCTAGTGATAAAGTTACGAAGGGTCTGGCGTAATGAAAATAGTAGAGAAGGGAGCTGAGACGTTTAATTTAACCAATTTAATAGCGGATCCCACTGCTCAAGGTCCATCGCAACGCGGCTCTTAGGCAGGTCGAACACGCTCACACCGGTGTCCATCGCCCGGATATAGTTCTGTGTATCGCGAATACTGGCCACCAGCGGAATATTCACTTGCTCTAAAAAAGCATCCAATACTTTCGCGTAGTTTGTATTCGCTCTAACACGGTTGGCCACGAGTCCAATAGACAGGCCCGACGCAAGCAGGGCGTCATCGCGATTAATCGACATTAAAAATCGCACCCCCGCCTTAATGTCCGTTGGGGACGGCAGCATAGGGATCACTAGCCGATCACCCTCGCGGGTAATTTCACGCAGATCCTCAACCCCACAGGCAGCGGGCATATCGTGGATAACATAGTCGTAGTCCTGATCGGCTTCTTCGCCGCGGAACGCCGCCACGGGCACTATTCCGGCGCACCTATTAGGCCTAGCACGCAACCAATCAAGTGATGATTGCTGTCGGTCGTGATCAACCAAGGCCACACTGGCACCTTGCCGGGCATAGAAGCTGGCTAACTGGGTCGCTAATGTAGTTTTGCCACAGCCCCCTTTGGGGTTGGCAACAAAGACTTGACGCATGACTATCGATTATCCCTTCCGTTAGAGCAGCCAACCCAAAACCACAAGGGTATGGCGACAGCCAAGCAATGCTATGAGCATAGCGTTATTTACTTAGATCGGCCATTTTTCAGAACATTTAGGAATACTTGAAAATATATTACAAAATAGGATGTATCGAGCAACCGACGCCACTGGCGCCTCATATTACGGCAGAGTCTGTTGAGCAGCGTTCAATAACCCTCAGTATCCGCAGCAGCGTCCTGTGGGTGCCGATGTAAATACTCCATCAGCTGGTGATTAGTGATGTACAAGCGCCTACAGGACTCCCGGGCAATATTGAGAATGAGCATGGAAAATAAGTTGAGGTCTATGTCGTAAAATTCATTGAGGGTTTCCCCCGACAAGACCAGCAAATCGCAGCGCCCCACTGCCACCGCCGAGGCAGAGTGAGGTTGAATACCAATCACGGAGGTTTCCCCAAAACACGCTCCAGCCTCCAGCTCTGCTTTGGGGATAAGCTGTACGCCGTTATCAAAGACCAAACGCACCTTGCCGGTCTGTACAATATAAATATAAGACGCCGCATCACCCGCGTGAAAAATCTCTTCTCCATCAGCGTAGTGAACCAATTTAAGGCGCTGGAAGATTTTAAACAGTTGGGACTCATTCAGCCCGCCAAAGATGGAGATCCGATCGAGAATCGGTAAGACCGTCTCCACTTCAAGCAGTGGTTCACGGGGTACATGTTCTGTCATACGTTAGCTCCTAAAAGAGCAGGCTAATGTCAGCTCTGTTACTTAGACACACCATTAACCGTTTCATTCCAAACCAGCAACTGTAAACATCAGCACCTGAGCTAGGCTTTCTCTGACAGCAGTTCAATCTTGTAACCATCTGGGTCTTCGACAAACGCTAATATAGTCGCTCCATGCTGCATTGGGCCTGCCTCACGTACAATATTACCGCCGCTCTCACGAATTTTCTCACAGGCTGCATAGACATCATCAACCGCAATAGCGATATGACCGTAAGCATCGCCCAACTGGTAGTCGCCCTTGTCCCAATTATGGGTCAATTCCAGCACGGTGTTAGTCGACTCCTCCCCATAGCCGACAAACGCAAGCGTGAAGCGACCATCGGGAAAGTCTTTGCGACGTAGAAGCCGCATCCCCAAGACATCACTATAAAAAGCCAGGGACGCATCAAGGTTGGCAACACGTAACATGGTGTGCAATAGGCGCATAAATTCTCAACTCTCGTTAGATGTATTAATGGTGGGCATGCGCATCAACTTTAGCTGGCCGAGGGGTGCCCAGCACTTCAACTGCTTCGGCTGCATCCACAGGGCGCGGCGAATGATCCACAGTACCGTGTTTCATAGCGCTGTGACCCAGAGCCGTAGAACCCATAGTTTTTTTATTCATGGCTTCGTGACTCCTTGTCTCGTGATCCATTGTCTCGTGACTCCTTGTCTCGTGACTCCTTGTCTCGTGATCCATTGTCTCGTGGTTCATAGCCCCATGCGCCATTCCTGTGTGTTGCCCATGACCCGCGTGCTGTAACGCAGCCGCCAAGGTCCAAACACCGAACGTCATTATGATAATCGCCATCGTTAAGCGAAAGCCACGGCGCTGCAATAACGCCTTGGTGCGTTCGGCCATCAGCCCGCCCATCAGCACAGCAGGCAGTGTGCCCAAGCCAAAGGCCAACATCACCATCGCCGCTCGCAAGCCGTCAGCCTGCGCCAATGCGTAGGCGACTGCGGTGTAGACAAGGCCGCAGGGCAACCACCCCCAGAGCCCACCGAGTAAGAAGGCCGCCGAGCCACTGCGCACCGGCATCAACGATTTCCCTAGGGGTTGGATACGGCGCCAAAGGCTGCCACCGGCTTTCTCCAGGTAAGTAAGCCCACGCCACCAGTCAGCGAGGTAAAGGCCCATGGCGATCAATAATAAAGCCGCCAGCACTCGCAGCACACTGACCCCCCCCGCGCCTGCAACTTGGTAACCAAGGCTTCCAGCCAGCGCACCGATTAAGGTGTAGCTGCTGATACGACCAACATTATAGGACAGTAAAATACGCAGGCGCTTACGCGGCTCAGTATCGGGCACCGAGAAACTCAGCGCCGACATAATGCCACCGCACATACCCAAGCAGTGCGCACCGCCCATCAAGCCGATGGTAAACGCGGCGGCATAGGTCAGTATATCGGGCGTCAAGTACGTCAGTAATTCAGGCAAGAGTCATCTCTTTGAGTGGTGCGCTTAATATGCTGCGCAGCGAGGTCGACGCACTATTTCTGCGGAGGCGTAGCGGGTGGTGCTTGAGACTTAGGCGTCTTTGGTTCTGGGGCTTTGATGGGACTGTCATCAAATAAAATTCGATGAGCCTCTGTATCCAAGTCATCGTACTGACCCGAATTCACAGCCCAAAAAAACACTTTGATCGCCACGACAATAAAAATCAGCGCTAAGGGCACCAGTACAAACAAACTTTCCACGGCAGGCTCAACTCAGTAATCAGTGACGCCATTATGGCGATTTTCAACCTTTCAGTCGATTAATCCTTAGCGCATTGCCCACCACGATAAGCGAGCTGCTCGACATACCGATCGCCGCGGCCCAAGGCGGAACCAAACCTAGGGCGGCTAAGGGCAAAGCGATGAGGTTGTAGCCAAGGGCCCAAGTGAAGTTCTGGCGAATCACACGGCGCGTCATGCGCGCGCAGCGAAAGGCTTTTTCCAGTGCGTACAGATCATTGCCAAGCAATACACTGTCCGCGCAGGTCTGCGCTAGATCGGTGGCACCGCCCATCGCCACCGACACAAACGCACCGCTGAGCACGGGCACATCATTAATGCCATCACCCACCATCAGAACACGCTCCCCCTGCGCCTGCAGTTGTTGCAAGTGAGCCAGTTTTTCATCGGGGCTTACATCACTGCGCCAGCGACTGAGCCCCAGTTCACTAGCCACTCGAGCCACTGCAGGTTCCGCGTCACCGCTGAGCAACTCAACCTGCAAACCACGCTGCGCCAAAGCCGCGAGCAAAGGTTTGGCTGAATCACGCAGTTCATCGCGCAACTGTATCCACGCCCGAGCCTGCCCCGACGCTGCCAGCAGCAACCACTGCCCCACAAACGGTGGCTCCAATGTGGCCAAACCTGAGGTCACAAATGCGGGCTTACCCAACTGCCAATGCTCACCATCTATAACACCCGCAACACCCGCTCCCACGGTCTGTGAAATTTCTTCCGCACTTAGCTGGCCCATGTGCGCCTGAAACGCCTTGCCAATCGGGTGCGAGGAGCCCACCTCCAACGCCGCCGCGCGCGCTAGATAATTAGCCTGCTGTAAAGGAGGTAGTGGCTGTCCATCAAGACCAAACACACACACCACCTGCGGCGCTCCCACGGTGAGGGTGCCGGTCTTATCGAACACCACCCGGTCAATTTTATCCAAGCCTTCAAGAACATGACCGCGGGTCACCAGTAACCCCTGCCCTCGCAGCCAACTGGCAGCGGCGGTAAGAGCCGCGGGGGATGCCAGCGACAGTGCGCACGGACAAGTGACCACTAAAACAGAAAGAGTAATCCACACGGCTTCGCTTGGCGCCAACTGCCACCACACCGTAAAGACCAGCGCCGACACCAGTAATACCGCCGCCACAAAATAGACTGATAGGCGGTCAGCCACTGCGACCAATGCAGGTTTATGCTGCTGAGCTTGATCAACCAATTGCTCAATGGCCGACAGGCGCGTCGACGTACCAACCGCCGTCAGCTCCACGACTAACATGGAATCAGTATTGGTGCTGCCAGCAATCACGGTGTCACCCGGCTGCTTCAACACCGCATCCGGCTCACCGGTAATTAAGGTCTCCACCACACCACTGCAACCGCTCAGCACCACCCCATCACTTGGCACTGCGCTGCCAGCGGCAATACGGATCACATCAGCGCACTGCAAAGCTTTAACCGGTACGCTTTCCCACTCATAACCCACAGCAGTATCAGGGCGCTCGCCCTGTGCCGAGCTCGATTTCTTTGCACCGCGTTTCTCGGCGGTCACCGGTAAGAGCTGCGCCATGCGACCGCTCTCAATACCGTTGCGATGACGCGCCCGCATCTCTAAATATCGCCCGCATAAAAGGAAAAAAGTAAACATGGTAACCGAGTCAAAATAGACCTCACCACCGCCAAAGACCGTGGCCCAAGTACTGGCGCCATAAGCGCCACTGATAGCCAAAGCAACGGGTACATCCATCGTTAAACTACGACTGAGCAACGCACGCTTTGCATTGGCAAAGAAAGGAGCAGCGCTGTAAAAAACCACCGGCGTGGTGATCAACCAACTGAGCCAGCGTAAAAAACTCTGCCAACTATCGTCAGCACCGGTGTACAGAGCCACGGCCACCATAACCACCTGCATCATGCCGAAACCAGCGATGGCTAAACGCATCAATGCCTGTCGATTGTCTTTTTCACGCAGCGCCTGCTGACGGTCCTCGGTGGCGGGCATAGGCTGGTAACCGATGTCGCCGATGGCCGTCATTATTTCACTCAAACGACAGTCCTCACTCTGCCATTGCACCCAGCAGCGATGGGTTGAGGCATTGACCCGCACTTCACCGACGCCCTCAATAGACTGAAGGTGATGCTCAATCAACCAAACACAGGCAGCGCAAGAAATCCCTTCAATGAGCAGCTGCGCCGAGCGCTGGCCACCCTCTTTATGCTGTACAAATTCAGCCTGAACCTCTTCGAGGTCAAACGCCATAAAGCGTTGACGGTTGCTAACCGAGGCAGGATTTATATCGGGCCGCGCACTGTTTTGTGCCCGAAAACGATAAAAGCCCTCGAGCCCCCCCGCCACAATCGACTCAGCCACCGCCTGACAGCCTGGGCAGCAAAAGTGCTGAGTGCACTCATCCATCAGCAGCTCAAAGCTGCTGTTCGCGGGAACATTTAGGCCACAGTGGTAACAGTCGGTCATAGACAAGGGATTTGCGGAAGAGGCATTATCATCAATCGTTTATCAGTGCTGTGCAGCCGCCTTAGCGGCAGTAACTTCAACGGTTTCAACACCGGGCGGAAGGTCAATCATGTGTGACTTGGCCGGTTCGTTGAATACCAAACGAGAGCCTAGTGCTAGGTTCAATTCACCATTAAGACGCCAAGCATCAACACCTGGTCGACCATCAAGCGGCTCAATAGCCGCGGCACTTAGGCGCACATACCAACGATTTTCCAAACGCTGCTCTAAACCGCTAACATAACGCCTTGGGGCAATCTCTTTCAGGGTTAGGGTAAGATCCAATGCTGACTCAACAGGGTGGCTCAATTCAAGCATCAGCTCCACCGGCAGTGCCCGCAGTGAACGCAAGTCCAACACGACATCCCCCACCAGCAGGTCTATCTCTAACTGCCCATCCAACTCTAACGCCTTCGCGGTTTGATCGAGCGTGAAATGCTGGTTAATGGTTCGCCCTTCTTTGTAATAGTCATCCATCACAACATCATCCTGATGACTAAACGCGAGAAAAACAAAATTCATCGAGGCAATGACAACCACAATCAGTGGGGTTAGAACGAACCAAGCCCAAGTTTGCCTATACCACGGCCCAGTATCTCGATCGGAAATGTTAGTCATAAAGTATCCTATTCAACTTACCTGCGATCAATCGCCGACTCGATGGGTGCAGCCAACGCTTGTTCGTCACATTAATTTTATTTAATCTATTTTTGAGCCGGTCCAATAAACGTAGTCATTTGGTTGGCAATAACATCACTGTCATCATTACTGGTGACAATAATATTCACTTTCATTTTGGTCTCTTCAAGCTGTGATTTAGGCACTGCAATGCGTATCGGGAACGTAAATACCTCACCCTCTTCCAGCTCCATCGCACGATAGCCCCCTATTTTAAAATCGAGGTCTCCTTCGACAGCAATGTTATAGGTATGCGCGCGACGATCCATGTTGTTGATTTTCACCGTATAAACATTCTGAACATACCCGCCACTGACCCGATACATACGCACACCCCGGTCACGAATAACATCCACCGACAGGGGTTCACGTACGGCCACCTTGTAAGCAAACGCCGAAATCATGAGTATCAATACCAGCGCATAACCAAATAAACGCGGACGAATAAAGTGGGTAGTGCCATTCTGCAGTGCATCTTCTGAAGTAAAGCGAATCAAGCCCGGCTCGTAATCCATCTTCTCCATGACTTGGTTACAGGCGTCGATACACAAACCACAGTTAATGCATTCGTATTGCAAACCGTCGCGAATGTCGATATCCACCGGGCAGACCTGTACACACCAAGAGCAATCAATACAATCGCCCTTGCCTTCGGCTTTATAGTCATCGCCCGCCTTTCGCGCACCCCGAGATTCACCACGCGTTGCATCGTAATGCACCGCCAACGTATCTTGATCGTACATAACGGATTGAAAGCGCGCGTAAGGGCACATGTACTTGCACACTTCTTCACGCAACCAACCAGCGTTTAGGTACGTCATGCCCATAAAAAAGAAGGTCCAAAACGCAGCGGTCGATGAAATTTCAAAGGTCACAAAACCCGTGCTATCAACCGCCGGCCAGAAGCCCAGCAACAACTCACCAATGGGTGTAAAGTAGCCGACGAACGTAATACCGGTAATAAAAGAGATCAGTAACCAGAGTGTATGTTTACTGCCTTTTCGTAATACTTTTTCTGCGCTCCAGCCCTGTTTATCGAGTTTGATCATTTTATTGCGATCGCCCTCGCAAAAATGTTCAGCCCAAATAAACATCAACGTCCAAACGGTCTGCGGGCAGGTAAAACCACACCATACACGCCCCACCAACACGGTGACGGTAAACAACGCAAAGGCAGCAATAATCAACAACCAAGCGAGGAACATGCCGTCCTGTGGCCAGAAAGTCATCCATAGAATATGAAACTGTCGTTCAGGAAGATCAAATAGAATTGCCGGACGACTGTCTATTGTCAGCCAAGGCAATAATAAAAAGCCAACAATCAAGGGCAATCCAGTATAGCGGCGCACGCTTTGGAAAAAACCCGATACCTTTCGCGTGTATACCCGCCCCGTAGACTCGTAGAGATTGGTGTAACGTACCTCTTTCGGCTCGTCTTTTATTTCAACGGTTGGAATCTTCTCGCTCATGGACGTAAACCCTTAACAGCTTTGAAAATTAAAAAACCACACCCAGCTAAATAACTGCCTACGCACTCAAGAATAAACAGTAGGTCTTACAGTAGTATTCAGTTACAACTCACGGTTTCACTCACAAATAAAACCGTTTTTTGATTACTTCTTAACCCTACTTCCCAGCAACATTGAGAAACCATTAAAAAGAGATTGTTTTTCCTGTGGAGAAAATCAACAACCTATAAATACAACAAAGCCCCGCGGGCGGGGCTTTGTATAACCATTAGGCTAAGCCGTCAGAACAACCTTCACGACCTAACATCAACAGTTCAATTACTCAGCACTGTCCACTTCCGCGTCCAGCGACAAGCCGTACACATAACCCGACAACAAATGAATCTTGTCTTCACGCAGCTTATCAACCTGCGCAGGCATTACGTTCGAGCGACCGCTGCGAATAGAGTGGCGAATCCCCTGTGGAGTATCTTCATACAACCAAGTGCTATCGGCTAGGTTCGGCGCACCCATGGCGTGATTACCCGTTGCATCGGCGCCGTGACAAGCCGCACAACTACCGGAAAACACGTCTTTACCCTGTGTAGCCTTGCCCGCATCATGCTCCATACCCGACAAGCTCATTACGTATTCAGCGACTGCAATAACGTTCTCTTCGCCAATGACAGGGCCCCAAGCAGGCATAGAACCAGCGCGACCGTGTGTAATAGTCTGCTTGATCTGCTCAGTGCTACCTCCATACAACCAGTCAGTGTCTGTCAGGTTAGGGAAGCCGTAGTTACCACCGCCATCGGCGCCGTGACAAACAGCACAGTTGTTAGCAAACAAACGTAAACCCATCTTCTGGGCACCTGTATCTTGTGCCAATTCTTCAACGGTCATCGCTGAGTATTTAGCAAAGATTTCACCGTACTTTTCATCGGCCTTTTGCTGTTCACGCTCTAACTGGTTAATAGATGTCCAGCCAATAACACCCTTCCAGCTGCCCATACCAGGGTAAACGATCAGGTAGCCAATCGCGAAAATAAAGGTCGCGATAAACAGCTGAAACCACCACTTGGGCAGCGGATTATCGTATTCCTCAATACCGTCATAGATGTGACCGGTGGTTTTGTCTTCTGGATCGGCGTCATCATCGATCGCCACCTTGCGGTTGGCCATCAACACCCAAAACAATAGGATCAAATTGACACTGGTCAAAATTACGATCCACATGCTCCAAAAACTAAAAAAACTATCCATAATCAATCCTGCCCTTTCTCTTCGTGCCCGTCAGGCTTTACTGGGCTTTCTTGTACGTCGATCTCATCGGCAAATGGGGCATTTGCCGCATCTTCAAATTGCTTTTTCCGGCTGGGGCCAAAGGCCCACCAACACACACCGATAAAAGCAATCATCACCAATACGGTTGAGAAACCACGTAAGTCATTAATATCCATGCTTAACACCCGGCTCTTATTAGCGTTTTTGCTGTAGCAAAAGACCCAGCTGCTGTAAGTAAGCAACCAGCGCATCCATTTCTGTAACGCCTATGACAGCACTCTCAGCACCGGCAATATCTGCATCGGTATAGGGAACGCCAACAGAGCGCAGCGCGGCCATTTTCTTGCCGGTATCCTTACCGTCGAGCACGTTATCGAACAACCAAGGGAAGGCTGGCATGTTCGACTCTGGTACCACGTTGCGCGGGTTGTACAGATGCGCTTTATGCCACGCATCAGAGTAACGACCGCCAACACGAGCCAAGTCAGGTCCGGTACGCTTAGAGCCCCAGAGGAACGGGTGATCGTAAACAGACTCACCTGCTACCGAGTAATGGCCATAGCGCTCAACTTCCGCACGCAGCGGGCGAACCATCTGAGTGTGGCAGACGTGACAACCTTCGCGGATATAAATATCACGGCCTTCAAGTTGTACTGCATCCCAAGGTTCCATGCCCTCTAGGGGCTCAGTGGTACTTTTAAGGAAAAACTGCGGTACGATTTCTACTAGACCACCGAAGCTAATTGCAACGACAACCAGCACGGCCATCAGGCCAATATTCTTTTCTACAATGTCATGATTCTTCACTGTCGCGACTCCTTAAGCGGCTTGCGGCTGTGCGTTGTCGGCTTCTTCATTCGAAGCGGCAACGGTGCGATAAGTGTTGTACGCCATCAGCAGCATGCCGCTGAGGAACATAGCGCCACCCAGTACACGTACAAAGTATCCTGGATAGCTGGCCTCAACCGATTCTACAAAGCTGTAGGTCAAGGTGCCGTCGGCGTTGAACGCACGCCACATCAAACCTTGCATAATACCGTTCACCCACATAGCGGCGATGTACAGAACCGTACCTACAGTAGCCAACCAGAAGTGAGCATTGATCAAACTTGTGCTCCACATTTCCTTGCGGTTGGTCAAAATAGGCAACAGATGATACATAGCACCAATGGAGATCATCGCTACCCAGCCCAGTGCACCTGAGTGTACGTGGCCAATGGTCCAGTCAGTGTTGTGAGACAGTGCGTTCACCGTCTTGATCGCCATCATCGGACCTTCGAAGGTCGACATACCGTAGAAAGACAGAGAAACCACCAAGAAACGCAGCGTCGGATCGGTGCGCAACTTATGCCAAGCACCCGAGAGGGTCATAATACCGTTGATCATGCCGCCCCAAGACGGAGCCAACAGAATCAGTGACATCACCATACCCAAGCTCTGTGCCCAATCAGGCAATGCCGAGTAGTGCAGGTGGTGCGAACCGGCCCAGATGTACAGGGAGATCAGCGCCCAGAAGTGAACAATCGACAACTGGTAAGAGTAAACTGGGCGACCTGCCTGCTTAGGCACGAAGTAGTACATCATGCCCAGAAAACCTGCCGTCAAGAAGAAGCCCACGGCGTTGTGGCCATACCACCACTGAACCATGGCATCCATCGCACCCGAGTAAGCCGAGTAAGACTTGGTCAGTGTTACCGGAACCGCCATGCTGTTAACTACATGCAGTAACGCAACGGTAATAATGAAAGCACCAAAGAACCAGTTAGCAACATAGATATGAGGTGTTTTACGCTTAACGACCGTACCAAAGAACACCGCCGCGTAAGACAACCAAACAATCGTCATGAGAATGTCGATCGGCCACTCCATCTCGGCGTATTCTTTCGTAGAGGTGTAACCCATAGGCAGCGTGATCGCGGCAAGCACAATAACCAACTGCCAGCCCCAGAAGGTAAAGGGTATCAACCAACCACCCCAGAGTTTCGCCTGACAGGTACGCTGTACTATGTAAAAAGACGAGGCCATCAAAGCACAGCCGCCAAACGCAAAAATCACCGTATTGGTGTGCAATGGGCGCAGGCGACCAAAGTGTGTGTACGGTTGAAACAGATCATTCAACTCTGGCCACACCAGCTGGGAGGCGATAAGCACACCAATAGACATTCCAACCACGCCCCAAACGACGGTCATAATGGCAAATTGACGTACTATGTTGTAGTTATATGCAGGCTGCTCTCCAGCCGTTGCCAAATTACTACTCATAGTGACTTTCCTAATTAATTTTAAAATATTCGAAAGTAGGTAACGTTTACAGGGTTCTACTGTCCCGTCTCTGCTTGCTTGCAGAGCGCAATTATCGCTGCGCGGATTGTGTCCTAAGCGAGTGCGTTAACGCTTGATGCGGATCAAACATTCATCAGAACCCATGCACAAGCGGCCTCACATTGACCTGTGAGAAGCATCTCAGAAGTACCAACATTGAAGCGGGTGTACGCGCTATAGGTCGAGGACAAGCCTGCGATTTCACATATTAAGCCAGCAGTGGTCTGCAAAAAGTGTAGGCCATAGGGCTTGCTTTGCTGCGATTACGCATAAGCCTGCCCATTCACCCTTCGGTGTTGTGGCCCACTTACCCCCTCGCATTCACAGAAAACAAGTACCAGCCACTAGGCTGGCGCTGGCAAATCACAGCAGATCGCGGCCTTTACTTGCAGCGATCTTCAGACGCAGAGCGTTCAACTTGATGAAGCCCTCTGCGTCTTTCTGATCGTATGCACCGGCATCGTCTTCAAAGGTTGCGATTTTCTCATCGAACAAACTGTCTTCTGAACGACGGCCTACGGCTGTCACAGAACCTTTGTAGAGCTTTATACGCACATCGCCATTGACGTCCTTTTGGGACTCATCAATCGCGGCTTGCAGCATCTTGCGCTCTGGCGTCCACCACAAACCGTTGTAGACCAGCTTAGCGTACTTAGGCATCAGCTCATCTTTCAGGTGAGCCGCTTCACGGTCCAGCGTCAGAGATTCAATCGCGCGGTGAGCACGCATCATCACGGTGCCGGCTGGCGTCTCGTAACAGCCGCGGGATTTCATGCCGACAAAGCGGTTCTCGACGATATCCAGACGACCGACACCGTTCGCGCCGGCTACCTTATTTAGGTATTCCATTACGGTGGCTGGGCTCATGGCCTTGCCATCGATGGCAACAATGTCGCCTTTCGCGTAGGTCAGCTCGAGGTAAGTCGGTTTGTCTGGTGCTTCTTCCGGAGAAACCGTCCACAACCACATCTCTGGGTCGTTGGCTTCCCACCAAGGGTCTTCCAAGTTGCCGCCCTCGTAAGAGATGTGCAGCAGGTTGGCGTCCATTGAATAAGGTGAGCGTGTCTTGTCTTTTGAACGATCAACTGACATACCGCGTTCGTCACAGTATGCAATCAAGCTCTCGCGGGACGTCAGATCCCACTCACGCCAAGGCGCAATTACCTGAATGCCTGGCATCAGCGCGTAAGCACCCAACTCGAAGCGAACCTGGTCATTACCTTTGCCGGTAGCACCGTGCGAGATGGCGTCGGCGCCGGTCTCCTTGGCAATCTCGATCAAACGCTTAGCGATCAGCGGACGGGCGATGGATGTACCCAGTAGGTACTCACCTTCATAGATGGCGTTGGCACGGAACATCGGGAATACGAAATCACGGGCAAACTCTTCGCGCATGTCGTCGATGTAAATTTCTTTAATGCCCATGGCCTCGGCCTTGGCACGTGCCGGCTCAATCTCTTCGCCCTGACCTAAGTCAGCAGTAAAGGTAACAACTTCACAGTTGTAAGTTTCTTGTAGCCATTTAACGATTACCGTCGTATCCAGACCACCTGAGTAGGCCAATACAACTTTTTTCACGGATGACATAAGCATCTCCACGTAACCAGAGTCTTGTTCGCCCTAGTGTCAACACAACACTAAAACACATGAAATTTTGGGCGCAAATTATAGCCCGCGCGCGCGCTAAAACCTAGAAAAAATAGGGACTTAAATTGAGTAAGCTGATGAAACACTAGGGCATTTATTGATAACAAGCGCCGAATAGACGCAATTAAAACCGAACGGAGGGTATAGGTGAACTTAGCGAAGCATGCGCGCCAGTGACGACGCGCGAAGCCTCCCCTTCTAAGGGTTGGAGGCAAGGGACGGCAGTTTATCGTTCCTTGGGGGAATACTGGGGCCACCCTCCTTTTCTAAACGAATGGTCACTCGACGGTTTTGCGCCCTGCCCTTGCGTGTACGATTGGTCGTCACTGGGTAGCGCTCACCGTGCCAACGGGTAGCCACCTGATCGGCAGGAATACCCTGGTCGGTTAAAAATTTAGTGACGCGCTCAGCCCGTAATTTAGACAGGTCTAAATTTTCACCGCGACCACCCACGCCATCTGTATGCCCATCGATGAAAAATGACGTAACACTGGGGTCAGCCGTCACGTAAGTAATAATGTGCTGCAGCTTAAGAAGCTCACTGGCCCGTAACTCCTCACGCCCCGAAGGAAAATATATAGCCGTGCGTGCAATCTGCTCAAAGTTAACCGGTAAAAGCATTGCCAAACAATCCAGATACTGTCGGTAAGCTGCCTGAAAACTAACCGTACTCAAGGACACCCGTAGCGACTCTTCATCCCCATACCAAGGCTTGCGGGTGATGCTGATTTCCTGGCCCTGTGAGAGCTCCGCCAACATACGCATTGATTGGCGTGAGCCAATAAATACCGGTTGCTTACCCTGGGCCACGTCCACCCAACCCAAATTATCCCGCTGACCATAGGGTTTCCACACGGGGGCCGTCGCCTCCAGTGACGCCTTACCGGTTCTCATGCGTGCCGTTTTCGACTTCAGGTAAAAGCTGGACGGCTCTCCAGCTAGACGCTCGAACACCGCCTGACCAAAATAGGGGATCGCCTGCGTCAAACGGCACTCAAAGATTGAGCCATCAACAGCCCAAGATGATTCATCCATCGGTGACTGAAAGTTAATAGCCACAGCCGACGCCGACAGAAAGCTGGAAAACAAGAATGTGGCCAACACATCCAACTTGCCCCATACCCACCTCAATCTATTCATTACCCCATACCCCAGCGTTGCTCTCGACACACGCCCAACCCATGAACGCGACACTATAAATCCGTTATCGGCCCCCACTGCCCATCCTTTAACCCGCGAGGTCACCAACACATCAGCAACCTCCCTACACTGTTTGGAGACGGCCCTGTAATTAAAGGCCAGTTTTCGGTAGGATGCGCCTCATTTACAGACTCCTATACGACCTTAGCAAATACCATCAAATACCTCAGGATGACGAACATCACGTCCTCTAATGCTCAGCAGGAAAGACTCATGACACAGCGCCTCACCATTACCCGCCCCGACGACTGGCACTTACACCTGCGTGACGGCGAAGCCCTCAGCAGCACCGTGCCAGATGCCGCAGCGACCTTTGGCCGCGCGATCATCATGCCCAACCTAGTCCCTCCGGTGATGAATGCGGAGCAGGCACTGAGCTACAAAGCCCGAATCCTTGAGCAATGCCCAGCAGGTAGTCAGTTTGAGCCGTTAATGGTGCTCTACCTCACAGACAACACCAGCGCTGACGACATCGAGTGCGCCAAAGCCGCCGGTGTCGTCGCCGCCAAACTCTACCCGGCTGGCGCCACAACCAATTCAGACTCTGGTGTGACCGACCTAAAAAAGCTCTACCCAGCGCTTGAAGCCATGCAAACCCAAGGCATGCCGTTCCTGCTGCACGGTGAAGTGACCGACGCTGACATCGACATTTTCGATCGTGAAAAAGCCTTCATTGACCGCACCCTGATTGGCCTAGTGAAAGATTTTCCAGACCTTAAAATCGTCATGGAGCACATCACCACCAAAGACGCCGCTGAGTTTGTGGCCAATGCGGGCGACAACATTGCCGCCACCATTACCGCCCATCACCTGCTATTCAATCGCAACCACATGCTGGCCGGCGGCATTCGCCCTCATTATTACTGCCTACCGATCCTCAAGCGCAGTACTCATCAAGAAGCCCTGATTGCAGCCGCCACCAGCGGCAGTCCTAAATTCTTCTTAGGCACAGATTCGGCGCCACACGCCAAAGACAAAAAAGAAGCCGCCTGTGGCTGCGCCGGTGCTTATACCGCGTTCCACGCACTGGAGCTCTATGCCACGGCCTTTGAAAATGCTGGCGCACTGGATAAGCTAGAAAACTTCGCCAGTGGCTTTGGCCCAGATTTCTACGGCATGCCACGCAACAGCGACACCATCACACTGGAAAAGACCGACTGGCAACTGCCCGAGACACTGCCGCTGGGACAAGATACTCTAGTGCCACTGATGGCCGGTGAGACACTCTCCTGGAAGCGTGTGTAACCCCCCAGTAAACGACAACAGGCGTTAAGCTGCACCCCAGCTTAATTCCGCCAAGTTTAATACCCGATCAATACTAAGGAAATCGCGTGACCATCCTCGAGCAAGTCGTAGAACCAACCGATGCCGCTGACAAATCCCTGCTGGCACAACGCTTTCGCGGCTTTCTGCCCGTAGTTATTGATGTTGAAACCGGTGGTTTTAATGCCGACACAGACGCCATGCTGGAAATCGCTGCGGTGACACTGCGTATGGATGACGATGGCATACTGCACCGCGACCAAACGTTCGACTTCCACCTAGACCCATTCGAAGGTGCCAACGTCGAGCAATCGGCCCTGGACTTCACCGGTATTGACTTGGAATGCCCAGAACGCCCTGCGGAGCCTGAGTTCATGGCCATTCCAGAGCTAGTAAAGCACGTACGTAAAGCCGTAAAAGCAGCGGGCTGCACCCGTGCGGTGATGGTCGCTCACAACGCTCACTTCGACCTCGGCTTTTTTAACGCCGCCATTGAGCGCTGTGAAATCAAACGTAATCCATTCCACCCCTTTAGTTGTTTTGATACAGCTACCTTAAGCGGTCTAGCCTTCGGACAGACTGTACTCGCCAAAGCCTGCCACGTAGCGGGCATCGAGTTCTCCAACTCCGAAGCACACTCAGCCGCTTACGACACAGAAAAAACCGCCGATCTTTTCTGCTTAATTGTGAATAAATGGAAAGATCTCGGCGGCTGGCCCCTAGCCGAGACAGAGACAGAGACAGAGACAGAATGAAATTTTGAGAAAGAGTAAGAGCACCGCACAAAAAAGGCCCACCTCTTTAAGAGGTGGGCCTTTTTTTGTTTTAGCGACAACGGCTTTAACAACAGCGCTTTAACGATAACGACCTCAGAGCTAAAACTTAACGGCTACCGATCAACGAGCAACATTGAAGTGCGCCGCAGATTTAGCGACATGATGCGCGCCACCCCTTTTAGCACCTTGATCCCGATAGGCGGGTGTTCCAAGCACAGCTTATCGACATTTTCCTGGGAGATAATAGCCACTGACGTAGACTCTATCGCCCTAGCGGTGGCCGAGCGGGCATACCGATCGAACAGCGACATTTCTCCCACCATACGCCCCGCGGGTACTTTCGCCAAAATGCTCTCCCCATCATTACCTTGCTTGCTGATTTGCACAGCACCATCGACAATAAAACACAGGTAACGACTGGACTCACCCTCCTCGAACAACACGTCATTACGCGCCAGCGTGTGCAAGCTCATATAGCGAGACAGGTGGTGCAACTCATCGGAGGACATCTGGTCGAACATTTTCACCCGCACCAACAGGCCCATCATCTTAGCTTGCTTGGGCATCATTGCTCCCTGTCATCAGTTCACTCCCAACAGCATAGATGCAACTCGCCTAAGCAGGGTCATTAACGCAAGCTTTGCCACGCATCACACAGCGCTTTAAATTTTTCCTCATCACCACCCGGCCGATCTGGGTGCCAACGAAACGCCAAACGACGCCACTGTTGACGGATTTGAGCCGTGGTAGCCGCAGCATCCAATTCAAAGAGCGTCAAAGCCCGCTGCCGAGCCATGCCACTAAAATCACCGCACTGCCTGCCCAGGTTACGCCAAAAGCTGGTCAACAGTTCGTCGACCTGCTCACTGCTCGCTTCAAAATTTTTCCAGTTAAGATAGTAATCGCCCAACGCATCACGCTGACTTACAACCGCGGATGGCTCGGCTGTGACGCTCAACTCAAGTGTCAGCAAACGAATATCTAGTGCCGAGATCACTAAGCGCTGCGTGGCATCGAGTAATTCACGCAGCTGGTACAGAGCGTTCATCAATAAGAAGTTTACTTTGAAAAGCTGGCGCTGCGGGTCTTGCGCCAACTGCCCGACCAGCCCCTGAAGCTGCAGCGCCGCATACAACTCATTGACCTTCCAGCTTTTCTGGCTCTGTTGCAGCAGGCCATAAATTGGCCAAATCAACGGATTATCCACAGCGCCTGAGGTGTCGGACATACTAAAAACCTAGCCTATGGAAGTATTAAAAGCTGCTACTGGAAAGGTAACGCAGCGCCGTATGCCTGAAAATTCAAGCAATAACCGCAACTAAGAAGGGGGGAGCGAGGTGCCGACAAACCGCCGACTAAGACATCAAACAACCTTAATATGCCAAGGCTCAAAGCGGACGCCGAGACGATTGTTTTCGGTATACCGAATCTGTACATAACCTAGGTCCTGCATGCGCTTGAACTCATCGGTTTCCGCGAACTTACCCGTGAAGTTCAACCCCCCCCAACCCACGCGCCCCACATCAAAGTCACCGACACCATGGTAGGAGTGACCTGGGGGAGCCAGTGAGCGAGAGGCTTTCGACAAATTGTAATCAGCCGAGCGCGCCTTGCCCAAAAATAAATGCAGTTGTTTGACGTTACTTCGAATGCCGGACGTCAGAATAATACTGTGGCCAATATCACTCTTCAGTTTTTCGTAGTAGTTGACGGATTCGCCCTTAAAGAGATAGTGACCTGAATAAGGGACCTTGACGGTGTTTTGCTTTGCTATCGAATCGGTCAGCTCTTTGCTGACCTTATCGCCGAAAAAACCGTAGTCGTGGGAGTTGGTAAAAAAGAGCTTTTCTATAAACGTCAGCTCCGCCTGGGTAAAGGCCCCCACAGAACTGTAGCCACGCGCATATTTCAACGCATCATCAAAGCCGAGCACATTGAAATTACCGTGCCCCACTACTTTTTGAATGCGCTCCAAACGCAGAACAACCGAATGGAAGACAGCCTGCTCCTCGACGGGTAAATAGAGGTCGTCTTCAAACTCATTCTCAAAAAAGCGCACTTTATCGAGCCGGGTGTCGCCTTCACGGCGCGGCGCCTCAGAGTCCTGCAGGTGCTCATCCATGGACAGCGGCTCATCCATCAGCAGCGATAGGGCGTCATCACCAAACTGCTCCGGCGCTGTTTCCTCCGCCATCCGCCATAGGTAGGCGTTGCTGGCAGTAAACGCCGAGCCCGCAAAGAAACCGGCTAATAATTCCCTACGCTTCACGCATTATCTCTTTCTGTCAGTTCTAGGTTCCGTTAGCCCCGTCAGTCCAAGGCCTAACCACCATACTCGGCTTATACACAGCACGTTATCCACAGGCAGCCTATACGCACATGATAAGTGCCTAAACACAGCCACCTGTCTATAAATACGCCAAGTTTACTGTAAATCGATCCGAACATCTTCGTAATAATACTCTAACGCCTTTATAGCGTTAGTTTATTACAAACAACCTCCCTTATTTTTAGCAGTAAAACCCCCAAGCCACCACTCTCGACTCATAAACAATGCACTGAAACACGGCTAAAGCGGCCCTCCCAGCTGCGCTACGTATAACTTTGGTGAGCAGCCCACATGGCGTTTAAAGAAGTGAGATAAGGCCGCCGTGTCCATAAAGTGCAAACGCTCAGCGATAGCCCCTACGGATAACTCGGACTTAGCCAGATAATGCTTAGCCAGCTCAAGCCGCGCCGCGCCATAGAGTGTCTGATAACTCGTGCCGCGTTGTTTTAGTCGATATTGTAAAGTGCGCACTGGTACCCCCAGAGCATCAGCCACCTCACCTGCGCTGCTGCCCTGCTCGTTAATCAGCAGGGTAATGATGCGCATCACCCGCTGCACAAAAGACACTCCCAGGCCAACTTGAGACTCCAGCTGTCGCTTAATAACCCCCTGGGCGCCCTTATTCAATGAGTTCGTTGGTTGGAGACACTCTGCATCCGTTAGGTGGATCGCGGTAACGTCTTGATTAAAGAAAAGGTGTTCGCCAAACACCTGTCGCAATGGCGCTAAATCCTCCGGCGCTGCGTAGCGAAACTGCGCAAACCGTGGATACCACTGACAGCCCAGGTAGCTGCGCAGCTCTTTGCAGGTCAAAGCGAGAGCCAGCTCAACCATCTGGGTGATGGAGCGGCTATTGAGCCGAGCGGGAGAGGGAGAGGGAGAGGGAGAGACCGATGACGGCAACTGCACTTCTATATGCAGCGCCACCCCAGCATTGGCATCGCGCACCATGTTCGCGCTCACCCCCTGTGAGTGCAGCCCCATATTTTCAGCCAGTAACGTCAGAGACTCACCCACAGTACTGGCGGTACGTACCAGCAACCA
>Ga0105356_10000536_pt1 | contig 36033 bp, 32 predicted proteins | sample GOMGulsemesocosm_3_FD_83502 | JGI IMG/M metagenome (GOLD analysis project Ga0105356, IMG submission 83502) | Methane-oxidizing microbial communities from mesocosms in the Gulf of Mexico - GOM9D Gulf of Mexico | ecosystem: Environmental > Aquatic > Marine > Cold seeps | place: Gulf of Mexico...
CTTGGAGTTGATCATGAAGTCATACAGAAAATTTGTGAAATTGAGTCTACTACGGCTGAAGAGCGAAAAAAACTGAACGCAAATGTTTTTATTTCATATGGCATATTGGAGGAGAAAGATTTCCCTCATTTCGAAAAATTTATTACCATGCTTAAAAGCATAAACGATGAGAGTTTAACCTTACAACATGTTATGGTTGAGGGTGACCATCAAACATCAATGCCTATGACTGCAATCCGGAGCGTGATTTGGTTATCAGACTTGATAAAAGAATAACGAATCTAAAACACAATATGCTTTATTTTGGTCATTTTTTATTAGTAGAAATTGACTGAAACTTAAAATCATGAAACAAATAAATCGAATAATAATTATACTCACGTTTGGTAACAATGTATAAAAATAATAGCGGCTTTGGTGCTTAATCAAAGTCGCTTTTTTATATTTACAGTGAGTCATCGACGGAAAGGTTTGCGTTTCAAAATCTCCTACTATTCTTCAACGAGACCGTTAACACGAATTAAAAATAACATATGAACATAAAAATTATAATTGCAGTTTTCATTTGCTCGTTGTGCTTCAAATCAAATGCACAAAATAATGAAGAAGATAATATTGTTGGTTCTTCTTTATTAATTCAATCTAAAATAATGAATGATGAAAGAGAGATTCAAATCTTCTTGCCAGATGGCTATGCAGATTCTGACATAACATACCCTGTTCTCTATATTTTGGATGGTCAACGGTATTTTTTGCACGGAGTAAGTCTTCAAAAATCATTTGTAGAGTTTAGACATAGTCCAGAATTCATTATAGTAGGTATATCGAAGAATCCATCCGATAGAAATAGAAATTTCAGTATCAATTCAAAGAACTATTTAGACTTCATTAAAAAAGAAGTTATCGAATATGTCGACACCCAATTCCGAACATCAAAAAAACGAATGCTATTTGGCTGGGCTTTCGGCGGAGGTTTCGCTATAGAAACTATGACTATCGAACCCGATTTGTTTGATGTATATATTGCGGCAAGTCCATTTCCATTAAATGAGAAAATAAACAAAATAGATAGCCTTTTGTCAAAAAATCCAAACTTTGACAAGCTTTTATATTTCACCTCTGGTTCTGACGAAGGTGTCGTTAGGGAAGGAACCGATAACTTAAATAAACTTCTAACAAATAAAGCTCCTAAAGAAATGAACTGGACCTTTAGAGAGTTAGAAGGAGAGCAACATAGGTCTACTCCATTTACTACACTTTATCACGGAATTAAGGAATACTACTATTTCTATCCAGAATTGCAATTTAGTAGTCTTGAAGAATTCACAAAAGCTGGCGGATTAGATTATGTTTACGATTATTACCAAAAGCGAGCTTCGGCATTTGAATTTTCAAATGATTTGACTGATTGGACCATGTTTACTTTAACAAGAAACGCCATAAGAGCAAATGATTACAATCAATTCAACACCTTTGTAAACGAATTTAATAAAACAGGATTTCTTCAAAGGTTAAGAATAAGCCGTTCCTGTTTGATTGCAGAGTTTTATTTAAAGAACAAACAATATGATAAAGCTATAGATTTATTCACACTTCTAGTAGAAAAACACCCAAACTCTGAAAGACCCCTGAACGGAATAGGAGATTCCTACAAGGAACTAAAAAAGGAAAGAAAGGCCTCTATTTATTATAAAAAAGCAAAAATATTATCTAAAAATAAGTCTAACTGATTAATCACAGAATAATTAATATATCGATTGGGACAACGTTACTGAGCATTATATATTAGCAAATAAGAAATTAAAATAATGTGATTGAATTATAGCTTCAGGCAACCATTTGCCAGAAAATTGCGTCTATATAATTGATACCCCATTTAAACCCACGATATGAACACTAAAAAATTCTGGAGTCAGCTTATACCTTTTGTTATCATTCTTGTACTCATTTTAGTGCTACGAGAATATGTTTCACATCAACTCATTGCCAATGGTATAGATTCTTATCAAACACATGCCTTCATAAGTATTGCCGCTAATATTATTTTAATTCTTGTATCCTATGTTTTTATTAGTAAAAACGGACTTTTTAAAATTGCAGGCTTAAAAGACTCAACCTTAAAAAAAGCTTACCTGTTAGTATTTCCTTTAGTGTATCTCATAGCTCTCAATGTCTATCTCATGGATGACATTGATACTAACGCTCTTGTTCCCAATTTAGCTATACTCCTTTTATATGCTGTTTCTATTGGGTTTGCTGAAGAACTGAGTATTCGTGGATTTTTACAATCACATTTAATAAACCACTTTGGAAAAACAAAAAAGAATGTTGTGCTTTCTATTATTCTGTCGGCTTTATTTTTTGGGTTCATCCATTTACTTAATTTCGATAAAGGCATTTACGGGGAGCTTTCACAAATTGGTTTCGCAACCTTTATAGGCCTAATGTTTGGGGTTTTATTGGTCATTACCAAAAGACTCTATCCTCTCATTATAATTCATGCTGCTATTGATTTTGTTGCAAAATTAGATACGGCAGGTTTTCCTATAAAAGAAAAAATAAGTACATCGGTGTCACTCGAAAACGCCATTTATATAACCTTACTCGCAGTACCTTGCTTAATTTATGCCACTATCCTGATGCGGAAACATAAACTAAAGCAATTAAAAGGATTACACCATATAATAAGAAAGGCTTAATCGGCATCCAAAAATTTAAATCAGCTAAACAGTATTTCCTTGTGCAATCCACGCAACCTAATCGCATTAATTGCATCTAAAAGGAAATAGCTCTTATGAAACACTTTGTTTATTCCCTTATACTCTCATTATGTATCTACGGTTGTAGCTCAGATGATAACAATAAACCTGAAGAGGACTATTTGATCTTTGGTCATTTTTATGGTATGTGTATTGGTGATGGCTGTGTACTCACCTATAAACTAACAGATGATACGCTGTTTAAAGATGCCATTAATAGTTATTCAGGAACAGATTTCGATTTTGCTCCTATGGCAGAGGACAATTTTGAAGCTGTAAATGATCTCATGGATTATTTTCCTTTAGATTTATTAGAGGATAATAGGTCTACTTTTGGATGTCCAGATTGTGCCGACCAAGGAGGTCTATTCATTGAATATTCAAAACATGGAAAAGTTCAAACTTGGCGTATTGATCAATCAAAACGTAATTCTCCAGAATATTTACATCCATTTATGGATAAAGTTAACGAAAAGATCAATTTGATTTACAACTGATCTATTCACTGAGTAGCTCATCCATAAAGTTATTAAATTCTATTTTGAAATGCTCATATTTATCTCCTGTAGCAGGTCCATTAAAACCCGTATGAATCTTTCGAACGTTCCCTTTTTTATCAATATAAATGGTCGTAGGGTAAGACAATACATGATTTAACATTGGCAGTTTTTCCTGAGCCTTTTGCTTACTATTTGTTCCATATTGAGCTAATAAAATGGGGTAATTAATCCCTACTCTATCTTTCATTCGCGTAATCCCTTTAATTGCTTTAGTTTCAGTTTTAGCATTTTCAAAGGCCAGAGCTACAATCTCAATGCCTCGGTGTTTGTTAGCTTTGTAAAATTTTGAATAAAATTTACTTTCATCTAAGCAATTTGGACAATAAGAACCCATAGCTTGTACTAACACAACTTTGTTTTTAAATTTCTCATCGGAAAGAGCAACCATTTTTCCATCAAGATCGGGAAACGAAAAAGTCAGTGTATCATAGCCTTTTTTTAAAAAGGTTAAATTATCGGCGTCGGGTAATTCATAATTTGCATTCCGTTTAGCGATAAACGGTTCTTTAAAATGATTTCCTGAGTAAAACATTCCGCTCATTGTAGAATCGGTAAGCGTTGCTTTAAACAAAAAAGCATGAGCACCATCAAAGGTTGATAATTTCATTTGATTCCCATCAACGATGCCTTCCAGAAACCTATAATCACCTGTGGTTGTTTCAATAGTTCCACGCACAAAATTACCACGCTGTTCAAAAACGCCTTTGGCTATGTATCTATCAGCTTCAATATTAGCACTAAAAACCATCTCCCATGAGCCGTCAAGGCTATATGGCAGACGCTTAATATCAAAAACAAATCTTTTATCATTATTATATTCAGCAGAAAAAGGCACAATGCGATCACGACTTTCCTCAAAGAATTTACCTTTTAAATTATCGTCATCTAATACGCCTGCAAAATAGGTTTCAAAATAAGGCAACATAATAAAGACCGAATCATTTCTATATACAATTTCGTCCACTTCAATTATTTCATTTGAATTACTAATAACTAATTTATGGTCTGAAAGTACTTCAAAATTAAAAGGAAGTTTTTCCTTATCAAGAACTTCAAAAACGCCTCTATAATCGCCAACTTTTAACGTTTTAACTTCGGCTTCATTCTTACATGAAAACAACACAATTGCGAATATAAATAGAACTGTTTTTTGCATAATTTTATATTGATTTATAGGTAATCGAATAAACGACAAAATACTTACATAAAAAAATAGCATCATTTTCAAAAACCCTGCATCATTCTCGTATTTATTTAGGTGATTTTCATTCGCTTATAAATGCAGTTTAAAACGGCCTTTATATTTGATTTTCATTGATTTTCACTAATAAAAAATGAAAAAAATTATGTAGGTTTGCCACTTGATGTAAAAAGAATATAATGAAGATATCATATAATTGGTTAAAGCAATTTATTAACATTGATTGGGACGCTGAAAAAACAGGAGAACTCCTTACTGACCTTGGTTTAGAAGTTGAAGGTATTGAATCCTACCAATCAGTTAAAGGTGGCTTGGAAGGCATTGTTGTTGGAGAGGTATTAACCTGTGAACAACATCCAAATGCAGATCGATTAAAAGTAACAACTGTAAATATAGGTACAGAACAGCCTTTAAAAATTGTATGTGGTGCGCCAAATGTTGCAGCTGGGCAAAAGGTACCTGTCGCAACTATTGGAACAACTTTATACACAGAAGAAGGCGAGTCTTGGACCATCAAAAAAGGAAAAATTCGCGGCGAAGAAAGTCATGGGATGATTTGTGCAGAAGACGAACTTGGATTAGGAAAGTCTCATGATGGCATTATGGTTTTGGATAAAGATCTTAAAGTAGGAACTGATGCTGCAACTATTTTTGATATCGAAAACGATCATGTTTTTGAAATTGGTTTAACACCAAACCGCGCCGATGCCATGAGTCATTTTGGAACGGCAAGAGATTTAAAAGCAGGATTACTTCAAAAGGATATTAATGTTGAGCTTATCACTCCAATGGTAAGTGCATTTCATGTTGAAAACAGAATTTTCAAGATTGATGTAGACGTAAAAGATAAAGACCTAGCACCACGTTATTGTGGGGTTAGCCTAACAGGACTTAAAGTTGGTGATTCTCCAGAGTGGTTACAACACCGCTTAAAAGCAATAGGAATTACGCCTACAAATAATATTGTGGATGCTACTAATTATGTATTGCATGGAATTGGACAACCATTACACGCATTTGATGCGGCCAAAATTATAGGTCAAAAAATTGAGGTTAAAACGGTTAAAGCGGGTACAAAATTTACAACACTTGATGGTATTGAACGCGAACTTCATGAGGATGATTTAATGATTTGCGATGCTGAAAAACCAATGTGTATTGCAGGTGTATTTGGCGGTATACATTCAGGTGTTACAGAAGGAACTACCAGTATTTTCCTAGAAAGTGCCTATTTCAACCCTGTTAGTATTCGTAAAACGGCTAAACGTCATGGTTTAAACACGGATGCTTCATTCAGGTTTGAGCGTGGTATTGACCCAAATATTACCAAATACGCATTAAAACGTGCTGCTTTATTGATTCAAGAAATTGCTGGTGGTGAAATTACCAGTGATATTAGTGATGCTTATCCTGTGAAAATTGAAGATTTTCAAGTACGATTGAGTTTCGAAAATGCCGAAAGTCTTATTGGGGAAGAAATTCCAAGAGAAATTATAAAGCGTATTTTAACTTCTCTGGAAATAAAAGTGAACAACGTGACTGAAACTGGGTTAGGATTAACGGTTCCTGCTTATAGAAACGATGTGCAACGTGAGGCCGATGTGATTGAAGAAATTTTACGTGTATATGGTTATAACAATATTAAAACAACTGAAAAGTTAAACGCTTCGATATCAAACTCATCACGTTTTGAAGATCATAAAGTGCAAAATGTTGCTGGAAATCAACTGGTGTCTCAAGGATTTTATGAAATCATGGCGAATTCATTGACCTCTCCTGATTATACAGCATTCAGTGAGCAACTCAAAGACGAACATAATGTGATAATGCTTAACCCTTTAAGCAACGATTTGTCCGCTATGCGCCAGTCAATGTTATTTTCCGGTCTTGAAGCAATAGCCTATAATATTAATAGACGTCAAAGCGATTTAAAACTGTTTGAATTTGGTAAAACCTACCATGCATACGGTGATAAGCGTGAAGAATACAAACACCTCACATTATTAGTTACAGGAAATAAAAACGCCGAACGTTGGAATTCAACATCACAACCTAGTGATTTCTTTTATCTTAAAGGAACGGTCACTAGTATTTTTGATCGCTTAGGAATTAGTCGCCTCAAAGCAAGCCCTATAAAAAATGATATGTTTAGTGAAGGCCTATGTCTAAGTCTTGGTAAAACAAAACTCGTAGAATTTGGCATCATTAAAAAGAAAGTATTGAAAGGATTCGGGATCTCTCAAGATGTATTATTTGCCGATTTTAATTGGGATAATGTATTAGAAGTGGCGAAACGCAATTCTATTAAATTTAAAGACATTCCAAAATATCCTAAAGTACGTCGTGATTTTGCGCTGTTATTGGATGAGAATGTCACTTTCGAATCAATTTATACCATTGCTAAACAAAGTGAAAAACAGCTTTTAAAAGATGTTAACTTGTTTGATGTGTATCAAGGAAAAAACTTACCAGAAGGCAAAAAGAGTTATGCCGTTAGTTTCACTATACAGGATGAACATAAGACTCTTACTGATAAGCAAATTGATAAAATAATGAACAAATTGCAACTTAGTTTTGAAAAACAACTTGGTGCAGAATTAAGATAAATCTATGCGAAGTACTGTACTGTTTGTTGTTTTTATTTTTGTTTTTGGACTTTCCAATATAAGTGCTCAACAATTACCTTATAATAAACCTAGTGATACAGTAAACACATGGCAATTACTTCGTTATGACTTAAAAACAGCTTTCCATAGTGTAAAGCATTCTTTTACACGTCCTTTACACTGGAAGCAAAAAGATTTCACAACACTTGGCACATTATTAATTGGAACAGTAGTACTTTCAGCCATTGATGATGAAGCCAATACTTTTTTTGCAAGGCAAGAAGCTGATGTCCCTAATATTATTAAAGACTTTGGTTGGTATGTTGGTAATCCTCAAAATTACTTCGCAGCTACTGCAGGAATTTATGGCTTTGGACTTTTCACTAAAAACGAAAAAATAAGAAAAACTGGAATTCTAATAATCTCAGCTTCATTTACATCTGGTTTACTACAAAGTATAGGCAAAAATGCTATTGGTAGAGCTCGGCCAACGGCAAATACTGGTAGTGCTTCATTTGACCCATTTTCGAAAGCTTCAAAATATCATTCTTTTCCTTCCGGACATACAGTACTTTCAATAACCATGGCACATTCAATTGCAAAGCAATTTGACAATACCTGGTCAAAAATAGGAGTTTATACTTTAGGGTCTATAGCTCCGATCTCAAGATTGTTAGATGGCGCTCATTGGCTTACAGATATTGCATTTAGTACTGCCCTAAGTATTATTGTGGTAGATGGAATAGACAAATTCCTATTCAAATCAAACGCTTATAACTACCCTAAAAAGGAAAAAAGCATTTCTTGGAATTTTAAATTCACTTCCAATCAAGTTGGTGTTGTAGGGACGTTTTAGAAACTGTTTTCAGTGGACAGTTAGCAGTTAGCTGTAGCCTGAAACCTCTTAAAATTATGTTTATTATATTGAACTATTGACCCTTCGAATTTGCTTATTTAACCCAAACATCCTTCTCTATTTAATCTTTTATTTTATTATAGGCCTTCATGATTTCAAGAACCGTGTTAAGAGGTAAGCCTTCAATGGTATGTCCATCTCGTCCATTCATTGTTTCAGCTACAAATAACGAATTTAAAATCGCTTCTTCAGTCGCTTCAATAGTGGCTAGGAATAAAGGCGAAAGCTCATCGTTTCGTAATACTTTATTTTCTTTAAATAATGATGAAGATGTGTTCGGAATCAAATTGCCTTTTGCGGTTGACAGTGCAATCACATAATCCCCACTCCCATTGGAAGCGATCCCTCCAGTTTTTGCCAATCCCATCATTGCTCGTTTTGCCAATCGTTCCAAATTTCTTGATCCTAAAGGCGCATCTGTAATCACGACCATCATACATGAACCATCAGCATCATTTAAAATTTTATCTCTATATGGATATTTTTTTAATTCTTTAGCAATTGGAACCCCATTGATTTCGAGAACCCCTCCAAAATTTGTTTGCACCAATACACCTACAGTATACCCACCTAATGATTCAGGAATAACACGGGAGGCCGTTCCAATACCGCCTTTATAACCAAAACAAATGGTTCCTGTTCCCGCTCCAACATTACCTTCTTCCACCGGACCCTTTTTCGCCTTTTTAATGGCACTTAACACATGTGCTTCACTAACATGCCGCCCTCTAATATCATTGAGCCAACCATCATTGGTTTCACCTACTACCGAATTTACAGAACGCACCTCTTTATTAGCTTCTTGTTCTAAGGTGTAACTAATTAGAGCTTCAGTTGCAGCAGCAACACTTAAGGTGTTTGTTAGTATAATAGGAGTTTCTATATTCCCCAGTTCCTTAACCTGACTATAACCTGCTAACTTACCAAAGCCATTTCCTATATATATGGCAGCAGGGACTTTCAATTGATATATATTTTCTCCATGAGGTAAAATAGCGGTGACTCCAGTGCGGATACTATCACCATCAATAATAGTTTCGTGACCAACCATTACTCCAGGAACATCTGTAATTGCATTTATTGGCCCTGATTTTAATACACCAATTTCAATACCATAATCTCTAAGTCTCTTGTTTTGAGAAAGTCCTTGTAATGTCGTCATAATTATTATCAGCGTTAAAAGTTTTTGAGTGCTCATCATCTATCTATTAGTCAATCTTTTTGAATTATATTTTAAGCTATTGATTTTCTACTTTCCTCTTAGCCTTCTGTATCATAGCAATTGCTCTATCTATCGTTTCTAATTTCGTTCTGAATGAAAGTATGGCCATCCTGATTACAAACTTGCCTTTAATTGTTGTCGAGCTCAAAAATATTTCACCATCGTTATGAATCTCTTGCATAAGTTTGTCATTAAACTCATTTTCATCTTCTTTTTCAGAAGGATACCAAAAATAGCTAACGGATAAATCTGGTTCAGGTCCAAGTTTAAAACCTATTTTTTCAAGTTCGGATCTGAAATAAGCTGTCAATAATATTTTCTCTTCAAGGCAAGCTATAAACGGGGCTATACCGTGTAATTGTATTGGTAGCCATAACCGAAGACTCCTAAACGGTTTTGTGAGCTCTGGAGAGACATCTGCAGGGTTTATAGGGATATTATCATCCACAGTAGCATCTTGCATATAACTAGCGCGATAATGGTTGGAATGATAAACAGCTTCTTTATCCTTTACCAACACGGCTCCTAATCCGTAAGGCAAAAACAGACCTTTATGTGGGTCTATAACCAAAGAATCAGCAAGGGCTATGCCTTTAAACTTGTCTTTCTTTTCTTCTGTTAAAATAAAGAACCCACCATAAGCAGCATCTATATGATACCATAAATCATGCTCTTCTGCAATCTCTCCAATGGTTTGCAAAGGGTCAACGGCACCAGTATCTGTAGTACCCGCAGAGGCTATTACCAAAAATGGATTTAATCCATGAGTTTTATCATCACTTATCTTAGTCTGTAAATCACTTGTAACGATTCGCGAATATGCATCAAGTTCAACATGTCTTATGATCACATCTTCTAAACCAATAATTCGTAATGCTTTATTGATACAATGATGCACTTGTGGGCTTACATAAATAACACTTTTCTCAATTTTAGCATTCTTTATACCATGTTTATCACGAGCTGCTGTAAGTGCTATTAATGTTGCAATAGATCCTCCAGAAGTAAGATTACCTATTGCAGACTTTGGAAACTTAAAAATGGATTTCATCCAATTAAGTAATTCCTGTTCTATTGCAACACCTCCAGGACAAGAAAAATACATCCCAGTATATTCATTGGTAATATCTACAAGATAATCGGCCAATGCAGACGTGTAAATACCACCTCCTGGAATATAACCCAAATGTCCTCCTGAAGCTGCGTTAATACCTTTAGTCGCCACTTCATCGGCATAGAGTTTTAATATATCATCAATGGTCTTTCGCTGGTTGGTAACAGCAAAGGCATTAGCAGTTTCTCTCTCACTAGAAAATGCATCCACGTTATCAATACTGTTAATAAATTGATTGGCATAAGCATGGACTTTTTCTAAATAAACATTTCGCTCAGATTCAGAAGGTTCCAAATTTTCAGAAATGGACTGTAATTCAAGAATTCGGTTTTTAAGATCGCTCACTAGGGTTGGTTTAATTAGTTAAAATTCATCAGTGTCCAATAATGTAATATGACAGGACAGTTATCTGAAAAAAGAAACAAGACTCCTTTCTAAATTCAAGATTAAAAATACACAAATTTGATTTAGTTTTTTTCGTATCTTTAAAAGACAACTTAATACTACATTATTATGGAAACACAGTACATAAAAATATTTACCGGAAATTTCATCATGGTTCAGCGCATTGCAACACTGCTCCAAGACATAGGGATTTCACCTGTAATTAAGGATGAATCAGAGTCTGGACGTTTGGCGGGATTTGGATCTTCATTTCAAGGTCAACAAGAGGTATACATTCATAAGGATCAACTTGACAAAGCAGTTCCTATTGTACAAGGTGCATTGGTTTAACTAGAAATGTAGCTCAAAAGAGACTGTAAAATTGATCATCAATACAAAAAATGCAACAGCCAAAAGGCAACAATTGCTTACAACGCACTTTACTGAACAGTTAAGTGCTTTTTATTTAGTTTCTAGTCACTTTTATTCTTTGTTCTTATATCAACATACTAAAACAAGCTAATTTTATTTGTTTTTTCGTATCTTTAAGAGACCACCTTTAAACTGTTTAGTTATGGAAACGCAATACACCAATATTTACACTGGAAGTTTTATCATTGCGCAACGTATTCAATCAAGTTTAGAAGATGTTGGTATAGAACCCATATTAAAAGATGACTATAAAATTGGGCTACGTGCAGTTTTAGTAACAGATTACCCTAGGTTGATCGAAGTCTTTGTCCATAATGACGAACTGGATAAGGCGATTCCCATTGTAGAAAATACATTAGCAGAAATAAAGGCATAAAAAAAACTCCACAAAACATGGAGTTTTTTTATATTTTATTGAAATTTAAGCATTAACAGCGTACATTTTCTTTCTTAATTCCTTAATTTTTGAATCCTGCATATACTCATCAAAAGTAGTATACCTGTCAATTATTCCATTAGGTGTTAATTCGATAACACGTGTGGCAACAGTTTGTGCAAATTCATGATCATGAGTAGAAAACAAAACTGTTCCCTTAAAGTTTTTAAGTGAATTATTAAATGCAGTAATACTTTCTAAATCCAAGTGATTCGTTGGTTCATCAAGCATCAACACATTCGCACGAGTCATCATCATACGTGATAACATACATCTCACTTTTTCACCTCCCGATAATACATTAGACGTTTTTAAAGCTTCTTCTCCACTAAAAATCATTTTTCCAAGAAAACCACGTACATAAACTTCTTCACGTTCTTCTTCTGTTGTTGCCCATTGACGTAACCAATCAACTAAACTTAAAGAATTATTAAAAAACGAACTATTATCTAATGGCAAATACGACTGAGACGTTGTAACTCCCCAGGCAAATTTTCCTGCATCAGCAGTTTCCTGACCATTTATGATTTGATAAAATGCAGTTGTAGCTCTAGAATCTCTAGAAAACACGACTACTTTATCCCCTTTGTTAAGGTTCAAATCTATATCCTGAAATAAGGTTTCACCATCAATTGAAGCTGATAATCCTTCTACATTTAATATTTGGTCACCCGCTTCTCTATCTCTTTCAAATATTATGGCTGGATAACGACGACTAGAGGGCTTAATCTTTTCAATATCAAGCTTGTCTATCATCTTTTTTCTACTTGTAGCCTGCTTACTTTTGGCCATATTGGCAGAAAAACGACGAATAAACTCTTCCAATTCCTTCTTTTTATCTTCGGCCTTCTTATTTTGTTGAGCACGTTGACGTGCAGCTAATTGAGATGATTCGTACCAAAAGGTATAGTTTCCAGAGTAATGATTAATTTTACTAAAATCAATATCAGATATATGCGTACATACAGCATCTAAAAAGTGTCTATCGTGAGATACTACGATAACACAGTTATCATAATTAGCTAAAAAGTGTTCAAGCCAAGAGATGGTTTCATAATCCAAATCATTGGTAGGCTCATCCATAATTAGTACATCAGGACTTCCAAATAGTGCTTGAGCTAATAATACTCGTACCTTTTGCTTACCATCCAAATCACTCATTAAGGTATAATGTACATCTTCCTTAATTCCCAAGTTAGACAACATTGCTGCAGCATCACTATCGGCATTCCATCCATTCATTTCTTCAAACTGTACTTGAAGCTCCCCTATTTTCTCTGCATTTTCATCAGTATAATCTGCATATAATGCGTCAATTTCAGATTTAATCTTAAATAATGGTTTATTCCCTCGTAGTACGGTTTCTAATACAGCATGCTCATCATAAAGGCTATGATCTTGCTCAAAAACAGACATACGTTTACCTGATTCTAAATGCACATGACCTGAAGTAGGATCTTGTTTACCTGCAAGAATCTTCAAAAAAGTAGATTTACCAGAACCATTGGCTCCAATAATTCCATAGCAATTACCATTATGAAACGTAGTATTAACTTCATCAAAAAGAATACGCTTACCAAATTGTACAGATAAGTTAGAAACTGATAACATTATTTTATTTTATTTAAATTTGCGGCAAAAGTAGAGAAATCAATCCATTCAACCAATTAAATAGTATTGATAATAACATTTAACAACGCCTTAACAAGACTTTTAGTATGCAAAACATACTTTTGTAGTGGAATAGGCATTATCCCAAATTGAATGCTGTTAAATATACTATGAAGCAATTAATAGTTTTTATATTAATAATTACCTCTTTTTTTAGTTGTGACACTACTGAGAATAGCTGTGGACAGGCATATATTGGTGGTGAAATAATTAATCCAAACAATGATTTTTTAGTTCTGTATAGAGATAATGAACCTATTGACTCCTTATATTTAGATGAAAACAACAGATTTTCTTACTCTATTGAAAGTTTAAATCCGGGTCTTCATACTTTTGTTCATGGTGGTGAGTATCAAATTTTAATTGTTGAACCTAATGATAGTTTGATGCTTAGGTTAAATACAATTGATTTTGATGAGTCATTAGTGTTTACTGGACGTGGGTCTAAAAAAAATAATTATCTCATTAATTTATTTTTATCACTTGAAAAAGAAGAGCGTAGCATTTATAAGTATTCAAAATTGAATCCTCACTTATTTCAAGAAAAAGTGGATTCTATAAAAGAAAAACATTATAAATCATTAGAAAAATTTACAGAACGCTATTCCCCTTCAAGTTTATTTAAAAAGGTTAGCAAAATTGGTATTGACTATAGTTATTATACTCATAAAGAATTATACCCATATAGACATTTTGGAATCAATCAGCAGATTAATCGCGATTCCCTACCTACAGGGTACTTTGATTTTAGAACAAATGTAAATTATGAAGATGAGGAGTTGAAAGATTTTTCGGCATATTACAATTTCTTGTTTCCACATTTCAACAACCTTGCCACTGAAAAATATTTTGAAATTGTTTCAAAAAAAGACAAGAATAATAATTCAATTGAACTTAATCCCTTAAATTCTGAAATTACTTTGAATAAATATGTGAATAGATATTCTCTTGAATTTAACAAAATTAAGCTTGAATTAATTGATAGCATAGTTCATAATAATGTTATTAAAAATATACTTTTAAAATATTCAACACGTAATTTTTTATCACATAGTAAATTTCCTGAAGATTCTGAATTTTTATTTAATATGTATTTAAGTAAAAACACAAATGAAGTTAATGCTAAATATATAACAAGCTTATATTCAACTTTGACAAAATTACAAGCAGGAAACAGACTTCCAGAAGTAGAATTAATAAGTCCAAATAACGAAGTGAGTACTATCAATACTGTATCTTCCAGAGCAACGGTACTGTATTTTTGGAGTCATATTAATAAATACCATTTTAAAAATAGTCACAACAAGGTAAAGCAACTAAAAGCGGCTTATCCCGAAATAGATTTTATTTCTATAAATATTAATTCCAATAATTCATCTGTGTGGAGACGTTTACTTAAACAAAATCACATAGACTTTGAGCATGAGTATAGATTTAAAAATCCCCAAGCGGCAAAAAAATTATTAGCCATTCAATACATTAACAAGGTCATCGTAATTGACAATAACAAAACCATTGTATCTTCTAATGCAAGTTTATTTACTTACGACATTAAAAAAATACTAGAACAACTACAATAGAAAAAGGGACAGCATTTAATACTGTCCCTTTTTTATTACTTAAAATTCGTTAATCGAATTTCTAATTTCCTTTGTTATAATCTTCTAAAAATTTAGCCAGACCACTATCTGTAAGTGGGTGTCTCAACAAGCCTTCTATAGAACTTAAAGGCCCTGTCATTACATCTGCTCCAAGCTTTGCACAATCAATAACATGCATAGTATGACGAACTGAAGCTGCTAAAATTTGAGTTTCGAAACCATAGTTATCATAGATATGACGTATTTCTGCGATTAAATTTAAACCATCTGTAGAAATATCATCTAAACGACCAATAAAAGGTGAAACATATGTTGCTCCAGCTTTAGCGGCTAAAAGTGCTTGACCAGGAGAAAACACCAAAGTAACATTGGTTTTAACCCCTTTATCACTAAAATACTTTGCTGCCTTAACACCATCTTTAATCATTGGTAATTTTACAACAATTTGATCGTGTAATTCTGCCAAAGCCTCCCCTTCTCTAATCATGCCATCATAATCAGTAGAAATAACTTCTGCACTCACATCACCATCTACAATATTGCAGATATCTACATAATGCTTCATAATATTATCATGACCAGTAATTCCTTCCTTAGCCATTAATGATGGGTTTGTTGTAACACCATCAAGCACTCCAAGATCTTGAGCGTCTTTAATTTGATCTAAATTTGCAGTATCAATAAAAAATTTCATTGCGTGTTGTTGTTTTAATTGTGTTTAAAATTCGGGGCGAATTTACAACTTTTAAGAAGCGTAGTAACATTATTTTAATTAAAACATATTAACAAACACTTCGCAAACTACAATTTATAATGATTTAGTAGTAATTTTTCATAAATCCTATCAGGAAGAATACGCTTTAACACGATAGAAAATTTTTGCATAAACTCTCCAACTTTATAGTGTACTTTTGGTTTTTTTGTATTTATAATTGCAAATATCGCTTTGGCCATGAGCAGTGGATCTTTACCACTATCCACATGCGTATTCATTAATTCCAACGTATTTCCATATGGTGTTTTATAAGGGGAATCTTTCTGTACCGGTGCGTGATAACGACCTGCAGCAATATTAGTTGCAAAATCTCCAGGAGCAACATTTGACATATGAATATTAAAATCTTTGATTTCCATTCTAAAGGCCTCAGTTATAAGTTCTAGAGCACCTTTACTCGCGCTGTAAACCCCTCTATAAGGTAAGCCCATATATCCAGCAATTGAGGTCACATTAATAATTAAACCAGAATTTTGTAACCGCATTTGAGGAAGTACAGCTTTTATTACATTTATTGGCCCGAAGAAATTAGTATCGAAATTACGTTTTATTTCTACTTCAGGAATTTCTTCAATAGGTCCGGTGATTCCTGCTCCGGCATTATTAATGAGCACATCTAATTGCCCTTCTTTATCAACAACAGTTTTTACACAGCTCACAATACTGTCATTATCTGTAACATCCAGAGCCACAATAGGAAATTTACTTTCTGAATAATTTTGAGGATTTCTACTGGTTCCATATACAATGAACCCCTTTTCGCTAAGATATTCACCTACGGATTTTCCAATTCCTGATGATCCACCAGTGATCAATATAACTTTAGACATAGTGCCATTTTTATTTAGTTCGGTAAAGTTAATATTTAAAGTTTTTCAGGAAAGAAAAAGGCACAAAAAAAGGCAAGCTACCTACATCACACTGCTACAACCATTTACCTTTGCTGCGTTCCCGCCCTGGAGGATTCAACAGGAGCTAGTTGTGTAGGACTTGCCGGGTGCAAAGATACAACCTTTTAATAGTTTCACAATGATTTTTTTAACTGAATTTAAATAAATAACTTGCCAGAAAAATAATTCTGTTATGCATCCTATTAAGTTTCTTACAATCATAATTTTAGCTCTCACTATAACTTCGTGTGGAAGCAATTCTGAACAAAAAAAGAAAGATTTTTCAATAAGTTCTAATGCCAAAAAGAATACTATTTCTAATGATAACACTTTAACACTATCTATTAACAATACTAAAAATCATAAAATTGATTCTGTTAGCTATGTTTTAAATGGAAAAAAGGTTTCAGAGAATATTGATTTAAGTGCTATCAAACTTGGTAAACAAAATATTAAAGCTACCGTTTATTATAATGGTCAATCTCAAAATGCCTCTTTAAATATAATTGTACTTAATAGCATATCACCAAAAATTTATGACTTTAAGGTTATAAATGAATATCCTCACGACATTACATCTTATACACAAGGACTCGAATTCTATAATGGTGAACTTTACGAAAGTACTGGACGACGTGGAGAATCAAAACTTAGAAAAGTTAATTATAAAACGGGAGAGATTTTAAAAAATATTGATCTCGCAAAGGAATATTTTGGAGAAGGTCTTACCGTTTTAAATAATAACATCTATCAGCTTACCTGGGAAAGAGGTGTTGGTTTCGTTTACGATGTGAATACATTTGAAAAGAAAAGCAATTTCAAATATGGAAAAAGTAAAGAAGGCTGGGGACTTTGTAATGACAATGCTGTAATTTATAAAAGTGACGGTACCGAAAAAATTTGGCTTCTAAATTCAGAAACTCTAGTGGAGCAAGGTTTTATTCAAGCCTATACTAACAAAGGAAAGATATCTAATTTAAACGAGTTAGAATGGGTAAATGGTAGAATTTACTCTAACAGATATCAAAAAAATGGTGTAGCAATAATCAATCCTAATAATGGAGCCATAGAAGGCGTTATTGATTTTTCTTCATTAATAAACAAAATAACGAAACAGCAAAACTGGGATTCCCTAAACAATGTATTAAATGGCATTGCTTATAATCCAGAAACCAAAACTATTTTTGTTACTGGAAAACACTGGAACAAACTTTTTGAAGTAGAGATTATTGAAAAATAATAGCACTAAACTATAATATTAAATCCTTAGATGCATACCTACGAAAAGAATATCACTGTAAGTTCTGATGATTTAGATGAACTCAATCATGTTAACAATGTACGCTATGTACAATGGGTAAATGATATAGCTAAAGAACATTGGTATCAAAATGCTTCACAAGAGATGTTAGACAATTTCATTTGGGTGGTCATAAAACATTGTATACAATATAAAGGTGCTGCATTTTTAAATGATGTTTTAAAATTAAAAACCTATGTTTTATTTTCTGAAGGTGTAACATCAATGCGCATTGTAGAAATTTACAATGATACGACTAAGAAGTTACTCGTTAAATCTGAAATTAATTTTTGCTTAATAAATAAGCAAAGCAATCGACCGACTAGAATTCCGGAAAACATTTTAAATTTATTTAGCAAATAATACAAATTGAATACTAATTTCTGTTTTCAAAAGTTATATTTTTAGCTTGTAAAAACACACCTTTACTAAATGAAACGTAACCTATACTATATTCTTAGCGTTTGTCTATTACTGTTTTGGAGTTCCTGCCGCAAAGACTTCGAATTCACACCAAGTAATGGTACTCTTGAATTTTCTAAAGACACTGTTTATCTTGATACTGTGTTTACCAATATTGGCTCTAGCACCTACACTTTGAAAGTTTACAACAGAAGTAACTCCGATATTTCTATTCCAACATTGCGATTAGCTCAAGGTGAAAGTTCAATGTTCAGGCTAAATGTCGATGGCATGACTGGCAGTGGAGCTATAATAGGAAAAGAATTTGAAAATATTGAAATTCTTGCAAAAGACAGCATGTTTATCTTTATTGAAACCACAATTGACATTGAAACTTTAGCTGCAACTGAAACACAATTCTTATATACTGATGCTATTGAATTTGACGCAGGTAACGAGTTACAAAAAGTAGAACTGGTGTCTTTGGTTAAAGATGCTGTTTTTATTTATCCCCAACGATCTATTGATAACACTACCGGAAAAACTATTATTGAAACGCTCACTTTTGATATTGATGGTGATGGCATCGCAGATGAAACCAATATACAAGGTCGTTTTTTAACCGATGAAGAACTCAGTTTTACAAATGAAAAACCTTATGTAATATATGGCTATGCAGGGGTTAATAATGGTAAAACCCTAGCTATAGAAGCAGGGTCTCGTGTCCATTTCCATGCCAATTCTGGGATTATAGTTACCAATGGAGGATCTTTAAAAATTAACGGGCTCCCAAGTATTGATCAAGAAATAATGGAGGGCGAAGTGATTTTTGAAGGAGACCGCTTAGAACCAAGTTTTGAAAATGTTCCTGGACAGTGGCAAACGATATGGTTATTTGAAGGTAGTGTAGCAAATGAAATTAATCATCTGACAATTAAAAATAGTGTCATTGGAATTTTAAGTGATGGCAATCAAGATGACAATACAAAACTAAATATTACAAATAGTCAAATATATAATTCGAGTAATTTTGGAATCCTAGGACGAGGCACCTCTATATATGCTGAAAATATTGTGATTAATAATAGTGGTCAATCAGCATTTGCAGGTACTTATGGAGGTTCATACAATTTTGTGCATTCTACATTAGTCAATTATTGGAGACATAGTTTCAGACAGTTTCCTGCGGTATTACTAAATAACTTTATAATAGACCAAGACAATAACACCCATACAAATCCTTTAGATGCAGCAAATTTCACCAATTGCATTATATATGGAACCGATAATCCAGAACTCATTCTTGATCAGGATGTATCTAGCGATTATAATTTTAAATTCACAAACTGTCTAATAAAATTCGATGCTTCAAGCCTAAACATTATAGGGGATCAATATGATTTTGACAATACATCTCTATATGAAAATGTGATTTTCAACCGTGACCCAGAGTTTTTAGACCCTGATAATAATAAGCTCAATATTCCTGTTGGTTCTTCTGTTGATAACCTTGGAATTATATTCGGAAACTTTTCATCAGATATTCTAAATACGGCTAGAGGAGCAACTCCTGATTTGGGGGCTTATGAAAGTATTGTATTTGAAGAAGATTAAAAAAACAACTAATAATAAAAAAAGCCTGCATTTGCAGGCTTTTTTTATTATTAGTTGTTTATGAATTGCAATTATACAGCAACACTTTCTGAAGCAAACAATGGCCTTCCAGACATCATTTCATTCACTTTACCTTTAATAGCTTCCAATACCGTATCGTTTTCATAGTTGCTAATAACTTCATCTACAAGTTCAACAATAACAGCCATATCTTCTTCTTTTAAACCTCGTGTAGTCACAGCTGATACTCCAATTCTAATTCCGGAAGTCACAAATGGCGATTTATCATCAAAAGGCACCATGTTCTTATTTACAGTAATATCAGCTTTACCCAAAGCTAAATCAGCATCTTTACCAGTAAGATTCTTATTTCTTAAGTCAATTAACATCATATGGTTATCTGTACCCTTAGAAATAATATCGTAACCTTTAGCTACAAACGCCTGTGCCATGGCATCAGCATTCTTCTTAACCTGTAAAATATATTGCATAAACTCATCCGTAAGCGCTTCTCCAAATGCAATAGCTTTAGCCGCAATGGTATGCTCTAATGGACCTCCTTGGTTCCCTGGAAATACTGCAGAATCCAACAATGACGACATCATGCGTAATTTTCCAGATTTAAATGTAATTCCAAATGGATTTTCAAAATCCTCTCCCATCATTATAATTCCTCCTCTTGGACCTCTCAAAGTTTTGTGCGTCGTTGTTGTTACAATATGACAGTGAGGTATTGGGTCATTTAAAATACCTTTAGCAATTAATCCAGCAGGATGTGAAATATCGGCCATTAAAATTGCACCAACCTTATCTGCAATTACTCTAAAACGTTTAAAGTCCATATCACGAGAATAAGCAGAAGCTCCAGCAATGATAAGTTTTGGTTGTTCTTTTATAGCAATGGCTTCCATTTCATCGTAATCAATAAGACCATCTTCTTCGGTTACACCGTAAAATACAGGATCAAATAATTTACCTGAAAAATTCACTGGTGAACCATGAGTTAAGTGTCCCCCATGCGACAAGTCGAATCCTAAAATTTTATCACCAGGATTTAAACATGCTGCAAATACAGCAGTATTAGCCTGACTTCCTGAATGCGGTTGTACATTTACATATACCGCACCAAACAATGCTTTAGCTCTGTCAATAGCAAGTTTCTCAACTTCATCAACTACTTCACAGCCTCCGTAATAACGTTTACCAGGGTACCCTTCAGCATATTTATTAGTTAAAACTGAACCTGCTGCTTCCATTACCTGGTTGCTCACAAAGTTTTCCGAAGCAATTAATTCCAGACCGTGTAGTTGGCGTTCCTTTTCAGCTGCTATCAATTCAAAGATTTGTTCGTCGCGTTGCATAAGATGTATTTATCATTAAATTAAGCCGCAAAATTAACAAATACATTAGTTTAAAACACTAAAAAACATATTTTTACTTAAAAATATTCTTTAATTTTAAAGTGATTACAATGAACTTACATTTTAATTATGAAATTCGTATTAATATTAAAAAATTATGTACGTTTGATGCATAAAATATAAAAGTAATACTCAACATTATAGATATGTCGTTATCCGCTAATAATCCAGATAAAACTTCGTGGTTACACGTTGATAAGAATTCAGATTTCCCAATTCAAAACATCCCTTTTGGGGTATTTTTAACCAGAGATGATATCATTACCATTGGTACTCGAATTGGTGATACCGCTATTGATCTTGGTGCATTGCATCAACTAGGATATTTTGAGGGCATCCCATTAACAGATGATATTTTCCTTCAAGACACCCTTAATGATTTTATTGCTGATGGCCGTAAAACATGGCGATTAGTACGTAATAGAATCTCGGAATTATTTGACAGCAATAATTCATCCTTAAAAAACGATAAAAAAAATAAAGAAACGGTACTTTTTCGTTTAGATGAAATTGAAATGCAATTACCTGCACAAATAGGTGATTACACTGATTTTTATGCGAGTAAAGAGCATGCTACTAATGTTGGCATCATGTTTAGAGGTATTGAAAACGCATTAATGCCAAATTGGTTACACCTTCCTGTTGGATATCATGGACGTAGTTCTTCTATTATCCCTTCCGGAATACCTGTTCATAGACCTCAAGGTCAAACGCTTCCTGCGGGAGAGACAAACCCTGTTTTTGGACCATCAAAATTGGTGGATTTCGAATTAGAAATGGCATTTATTACCACCGATGCTAATGACTTAGGTGAACCAATCCCTATTGAAGAAGCTGAAGAATATATTTTTGGTCTTGTATTATTTAATGATTGGAGCGCCAGAGATATACAGAAATGGGAATATGTACCACTAGGACCATTTTTAGGCAAAAACTTTGCCTCTTCCATTTCTCCATGGATCGTTACTTTAGATGCACTAGAACCATTTAGAGTAGACACTCCAAAACAAGACCCAAAACCATTAGAATATTTACAATTTAAGGGTAAAAAGAGTTTTGATATCAAATTAGAAGCCTCTATTCAACCAAAAGATGCTAAAGAAACCATTGTAAGTAAATCCAATTTTAAATACATGTATTGGAATATGGCACAACAGCTCACACATCATACAGTGAATGGTTGTCCCGTGAATTCTGGTGATATGATGGGGAGTGGTACTATTTCTGGCCCAACTGAAGATTCTTATGGCTCCATGTTAGAGTTGTCCTGGAAAGGTGAAAAAACTATTCCAATGAAAGATGGTACTGAGCGTAAATTTATCAATGATTATGACACGGTAATCATGAGAGGTTATTCTGAAAAAGATGGAACGCGAATTGGGTTTGGCGAAGTAAAATCACAATTACTCCCTGTATTTAATCCGAAGAAAAAATAGCTTCGACAAGCTCAGCTACCGAATAACCAAGACTAACTGATAAATAACAAAACTCCTAATGTTTATCTCAATTCCAAGCTTAATACAGATGTATGCCTAAAGGATATATGTACATATTAGAATGTTCAAATGGTAGTTATTATGTTGGAAGTACAATAAACTTAGGAAAAAGATTTAGACAACATCAAAACGGTGAAGGTGCAAGACATACAAAAAAGTATCTTCCTGTTACAATGATTTATCATGAAATTTACCCTAGGATAGATCTTGCTTTTAACAGAGAAAAACAAATACAAGGATGGAGTCAAAAAAAGAAAGATGCACTGATTAATAATAAAGCGTATAAACTGCCGGAATTATCAAAAAATTATACGCAATTTGGAAATGACTGATCCATAATTAATTTATTCAAATTTATTTCAAAAATTGAACCTGTTATTGATGCGAAAACTGAGCCTGTCGAAGTTTGGCATCATAATTGAAATTTATGAAACCAAGAATTTTAAAACCAAGCCTATGAAACGATTATTACTTTTAAGTTTATGCTTTTCCATATTAATATCATGTGGTGGAAAAAAGCAAATAGAAAAAGCATTATATGCTGGTAATTATGATCAGGCCATTGCCAACGCTCTTAAAAAGCTTGAAACAAATAAGAACAAAAAGAGAAAAGGTGATTTTATTTTGATGTTAGAGAATGCCTATCATAAAGCAGTAGAACGTGACTTAAACACAATACAAAAACTAAAGACAGATAGTAATCCTGAGCATTTCAAAACCATTTATGAAATTTACGCAAACTTAGATGCGCGTCAGGAAGCCATAAAGCCTTTAATGCCATTAAACGTTGAAGGACGAAATATCCCTTTTAAATTCAACGATTATACAGATGGTTTAGTGGACTATCGCTATAAAGTTTCTGATTATTTAGCTGATAAAGGATTAGATCTTTTAGATTCTAATAACAAATTCAACGCTAAAGAAGCGTATCGATTATTTGAATATATAGATCGTATTAATCCAAATTTTGAAGATGTAAGACAACTTATGGTTGAAGCACATCAAAAAGGAACAGATTTTATATTGGTAAGCATAGAGAACCAAACAGAACAGGTCATACCTCAACGTCTGGAGGACGATTTATTAAATTTTGACACCTATGGCTTAAATAATTTCTGGACGGTATACCATGCCATAGACGATAACATATCAAATTATGACTATGCAATGCAATTACAATTAAAACGTATAAACATCTCTCCTGAAAGAATTCACGAGCGTGAGTTTATTAGAGAAGCAGATGTTGTAGATGGTTGGGAGTATGAATTGGACGCGAATGGAAATGTTGCCAAAGATAGTTTAGGCAACGATATAAAAATTGACAAAATCATTAGAGCCCGTTGTAAATTATTTGAATTCAGACAAACCAAGTCAACCCAAGTAATTGCAGATGTTGTGTACTCTAACTTAAATTCTAATGAACTCTTAGATACATTTACTATTGATAGCGAGTTTGTGTTTGAAAATATTTATGCAAGATCTAGAGGTGATAAAAGAGCGCTATTAAGAGAGGATAAAGCATTATTAAAACATGGACGTATGCAATTTCCTAGTAATGAACAAATGGTTTATGATACTGGAGAAGATTTAAAACAAAAACTCAAACGTATTATAAATAAGTATACTATCAGAAGATAAAAAAAGCGACCTCAGGGTCGCTTTTTTTTAGATGTATTCTTGCAAATCAATAGTATTAATTCCACCATGAGAAGCATGAGCAACAACTGCCCCATTCTTAATGATCAAAATCTGAGGCGATTCATGAAAAACTTGAAACTTATAGCCTACTTCATTAGAGACCTCTCTATAACTCAACAAATCTAAATAATACAAGTCCGCATCTTCATCAGTTAACGCATAAGATGCTTTAAATTGCCGCATGACCATACTGCTTATACCACAGCGTGTAGAGTGCTTAAACACAATTTGTGTCTTACTTTTAGATTTTTCTGCTATATAATTTAATTGTGCAGTTGTATTCAAAGGAATCCAAGGTAAAATCTTTTCTTCCCTAGGTTCAGATGTTTTAAATATATTTTTTAATAATCCCATTATTTAATATGTCTTAGATTCCCATACACATGAGAATCTCATTTCAATTTTCTAATAAGTCGTATCATTTATAAATCCTTACAGACTGCCAAAAAGTCACGCGTTTACTGGATTAAACAGACGTTTTGTCAATAAAAATGCTATGGTAAGATATTTGACTTAAACAAAGCAAGAAAAGAAAAAATACGATATGAATTTTAATAATTTCACTATAAAATCACAAGAAGCTTTACAACAAGCTCAATTATTAGCGCAAAGCGCTGGGCATCAGCAAATAGAAAATGAGCACCTCTTTAAAGCCATTTTTGAAGTTGATGAAAACGTACTCCCCTTTCTACTAAAAAAACTAAATATTAATATTGGGGTGCTGCTTAAAATTTTAGAAGCAGCCTTAGAAAATTTACCAAAAGTTACTGGTGGGGATATTGTGCTCTCGCGAGAAGCTGGAAAAACAATGAATGAAGCGACAATCATTGCAAAAAAAATGAATGACGACTTTGTTTCTATTGAACACCTAATTCTTGCCGTTTTTAAGTCAAAAAGTAAAATCTCACAAATATTAAAAGATCAAGGAGCCACCGAAAAAAACTTAAGATTGGCAATAGAAGACTTACGTAAAGGAGGACATGTGACTTCTCAAAGTCAGGAAGAAACTTATAACGCCTTAAATAAATACGCCAAAAACTTAAATCAATTGGCTAAGGACGGTAAACTAGATCCAGTAATTGGCCGTGACGAAGAAATTAGGCGTATCCTTCAAATACTATCAAGAAGAACAAAGAACAATCCTATACTCGTAGGTGAACCAGGTACCGGTAAAACAGCCATTGCTGAAGGGCTAGCACATCGTATTATAGATGGCGATATTCCTGAAAACCTAAAAGATAAACAAATATTTGCTCTGGATATGGGAGCATTAATTGCTGGTGCAAAATTTAAAGGAGAATTTGAAGAACGGCTAAAAGCAGTTATCAAAGAAGTTACAACTAGCGATGGAGATATTGTATTATTTATTGATGAAATCCATACGCTTGTTGGAGCTGGTGGCGGCCAGGGTGCCATGGATGCCGCTAATATTTTGAAACCAGCATTAGCACGTGGTGAACTTCGTGCGGTTGGAGCTACTACTTTAGACGAGTATCAAAAATATTTTGAAAAAGACAAAGCCTTGGAACGACGTTTTCAAAAAGTCATGGTTAACGAACCAGACAACGAAAGCGCCATTTCTATACTCCGAGGTATTAAGGAAAAATATGAAACACATCATAAAGTACGAATAAAAGATAATGCAATTATTGGCGCAGTAGAATTATCTCAACGCTATATTACTAATCGTTTTTTACCAGATAAGGCTATCGATCTCATGGATGAAGCTGCTGCAAAATTACGTATGGAAATCAACTCCAAACCAGAAGAATTAGACGTTCTTGATAGAAAGGTAATGCAATTGGAAATTGAAATAGAAGCGATTAAGAGAGAAAAAGATGAAATAAAATTAAAATCATTAAGACTAGATTTAGCAAATATAAAAGAAGCACGTAATACCATAAATGCCAAGTGGAAAACAGAAAAAGCGGTTGTTGATAAGGTTCAAAATATAAAACAGTCCATTGAAAATTTCAAATTGGAAGCAGAACGTGCAGAACGTGATGGTGATTATGGTAAAGTAGCCGAATTGCGTTATGGAAAAATAAAAGAAGCACAAGATGAACTTGAAGTCTATCAAAAACAATTGCATGAGCAACAAGATACGGCTCTTATAAAAGAAGAAGTGACCTATGAAGATATTGCTGAAGTTGTAGCAAAGTGGACAGGAATTCCAGTTACAAAAATGGTTCAGAGCGAACGCGAAAAATTACTAAAACTAGAAGATGAGTTACATAAACGCGTTGTAGGACAAGAAGAAGCAATTACCGCTGTAAGTGATGCCGTAAGAAGAAGTCAGGCAGGATTACAAAACCCAGAAAAACCAATTGGAACCTTCTTGTTTTTAGGAACAACTGGCGTTGGCAAAACAGAACTTGCAAAAGCATTGGCTGAATATCTTTTTGACGATGAAAATGCGATGACCCGTCTAGACATGAGCGAATATCAAGAACGTCATGCGGTAAGTCGGTTAATAGGTGCCCCTCCAGGATATGTAGGATATGACGAAGGCGGACAATTAACTGAAGCGGTTAGACGTAAACCATACTCGGTAGTTTTACTGGATGAAATTGAAAAGGCGCACCCAGATACCTTTAATATTTTATTACAAGTCTTAGATGAAGGACGCTTAACTGATAACAAAGGACGTATTGCCGATTTTAAAAACACAATTATTATAATGACTTCAAATATGGGGAGTCAAATTATTCAGGAGCGATTTGAAGCTACCAAGGATATGGACTCTGCAATTGAAGCCGCAAAGCTCGACGTATTAACCCTTTTAAAACAAAACGTACGTCCTGAGTTTTTAAATAGAATTGATGACACCATTATGTTTACTCCTTTAAATAAAGAAAATATAGTTGACATTGTACACTTACAACTCAAAGTGCTCACAAAAATGATTGCGGAGCAAGGCATCACCTTTGATGCAACTGAAGAAGCCGCCTATTATTTGGCAGAAAAAGGCTTTAATCCAGAATATGGAGCTCGCCCAGTAAAACGAGTCATTCAAAAAGAAGTCCTTAATGGACTCAGTAAAGAAATACTTTCAGGTAGGATAACTACTGACAGCATTATTCTTTTAGACGCTTTTGGGGACAAACTCGTATTTAGAAATCAAAACGATTTAGTAAAAGATATGTAACAATCTTGATTTTAAACAGTCTTATAGTTGGTTGGTTAGTTGAAAAGCAGCACGATTCTTTTTTTAGATGAGTGCTGCTTTTCCGTTTTTATAACTAAAATAAAGCAATTACTACATAAATAATATACCGTTCGGTATATTATACTTATATTTGCAATGCATGACAACAAAAGCAGCGCTAACATCACAATATATTTTAGAAATTGTTGCACCAATTTTCAACAAAAATGGGTATGCCGCTACAAGTTTGAGTGATCTCACAAAAGCTACAGGGCTAACCAAAGGATCTATCTACGGTAACTTTAAAAACAAAGAAGAGCTTTCAATAGCCGCTTTTAAATTCACAATAAAAACATTATTGGGTCGAATATCCAAGCATTTAGAGTTAAGCAGTTCTCCAATTCAGAAATTATTTCTAATTACAGACTTTTATAGAAATTATTATGATTATAGTAAACAACTCGGGGGCTGTCCTGTAATTAATGTGGGCGTAGATGCTAATAATCAAAACACATTTTTATTACAGAAAGTAAAGGAAGTTATCCAAAAAATTCAAGATCAGCTCGCTACAATAATTGAAAATGGCATAGAAGCTGGAGAGATTTCATCAGAAATAAATGCCATGCAATATGCCAAGCGAATGGATACAATGATTCAAGGGGCTATTTTTATGGCGTATACCATGGATGATGCCTTTTATTTAAAAGACACTATGATCCAAATTGATCAAATGATCCATAGTGAACTTAAATTATAATATTTTTTTATATTAAAATATACCACTTGGTATATAAAACACTAAATACCATGAAAACATTAGAAAAAATACTAGAAAGCAAAGCAAAAATAAGATTTCAGGATTGCGATCCATTTAATCATCTAAATAATGCAGCATACATAAATTATTTAATTAATGCGAGAGAAGATCAACTCATAGAATATTACGGCATAGATATTTATAAACTGGGTAAAACCGAAGGTAAAAGTTGGGTAGTTGGTAGTAATCAAATTGCATATTTACGTCCCGCTTTTTTGATGGAAGATGTTATTATCGATTCACAGCTTATAAAATTCAGTAATAGTACCCTTAAAGTTGAAATACGCATGTGGAATAAAGACAAAACAGAGCTTAAAGCAGTGATGTGGAGTACATTTGTACACTATAACCTTATAAAACTTAGATCAGAAATACACTCTGACTATTTTATGGAATTATTTGAAAGTGTAAATTACCCCATCGGCACCTTTACCTTTGAAGAACGCATTGCTTCTTTAAAACCACAGAAAGTAACTGCATAATCTCAAGTATAAAAAAAAGCCGCTCGATAGCGGCTTTTTTTTTATACTCATTGTAGTATTTAAAACTTCATCCCTATACCAAATCCAATGATTAATGGATTAATATCTACATCTGCACCAACAGTTGCTCCTAGGGCTGTAGTAGCATTTACTGTAGCATCAGTGCTTAATAAAATATATTTCGCATCTAGATTTAAAAACCATTTGTCATTTAAATCATAATCAAACCCTCCTTGGAAAGCAATTCCAACGCTGTTGTCATAGTCTACTGAATCCGCAACAGGACCTTCATCTACACCATAGAATATGGTATAATTTAGTCCAGCTCCTAAATAGGGACGAACAGTTTCCATATCAAAATGATACTGAAGTGTTAAGGTTGGAGGCAATAACCATACATCACCTAAAGCGATATCCCCAGCAGCAGTAGAAACCGCTTTTACATCATGATTAGTAGTTGCTAAAATTAATTCGGCCGCCCAGTTTTTATTAAAGAAATATGTGAAATCTAATTCTGGAACAAAAGCTGCTTTAATTTCTACATCACCACCAATGGCTTCAATAGTAGCAGATTCATTTGGAGTTACACTAATCGCTCTAAAACGTACTTGCCATTTTTTAAAGTTAGAATTATCAGTTGTTGAGTCTTGAGCATTTGCGGTTGTAAATACACATAAACATGCAATTACCGCTGCTAAAAATGTTTTTTTCATAATTGTTAATTTATAATTTTCAGCAAATTTAATTGGCATTTATTCCTTAAAAACTGACTTAAATCATAGATTGAAAAAAAAATATCACTCAAATTAGCAATGATTAAAATGTACTTGAGAACAAGTTCATTTTCAATAAAATAAAGTTAACTTTAACTTTCAAAATTTATAATGCAGACTATACAACAATATATTGATCACACCTTACTAAAACCATCAGCAACTACCGCTGACATTATTAAACTTTGCAATGAAGCAAAACAATATAATTTCTTTTCGGTATGTGTAAATAGCTGTTTTGTACCCTTAGCTCATAAAACACTTGAAAAAAGTCCTGTGAGCGTATGCAGTGTTGTGGGCTTTCCACTGGGAGCAATGTCAACAGAGTCAAAAGCCTTCGAAGCAAAAACTGCCATTGAGAATGGTGCAGATGAAATTGATATGGTTATTAATATTGGTCTTTTAAAAAGTGGTGATTTTGGGGCCGTAACAGCGGATATAACCACGGTAAAAAAGACGATTGGCTCCAAAGTTCTTAAAGTAATACTTGAAACGAGCAGTCTTACTCAAGATGAAATCATAAAAGCCTGTGAAATTTGTGTAGTTGCAAAAGCAGATTTTGTAAAAACCTCAACAGGATTTGGATCTGGAGGGGCTACAATTGAAGCCATTAACATCATGAAAGAAACCGTTAAAAACAGAGCTAAATTAAAAGCATCAGGAGGAATTCGAGATTTTGAAACGGCGAAACTTTTTATTGATTTAGGAGTACATAGGCTTGGTGTCTCTTCTGGCATTGCAATTGTGGAAGGATTGCAATCTAATTCAGATTATTAACACATAAAAAAAACAATACATGAGTATCCATATAGAAGCAAAAAAGGGTGATATCGCCGAAACTATTTTATTACCAGGAGATCCTCTACGAGCAAAATGGATTGCAGAAACTTTTTTAGAAAATCCCGTTTGTTTTAATAAAATAAGAGGAATGTTAGGATTTACTGGAACCTATAATGGGACACGTGTTTCGGTTATGGGAACAGGCATGGGTGTCCCTTCTATTTCAATTTATGCGCATGAACTCATTACAGAATATGATGTAAAAAACCTCATTCGTGTTGGTACGGCCGGCTCATATCAAGAGCATGTGAAGATTAGAGATATTGTTATAGCGATGGCCGCTTCTTCTACTTCAGGTATAAATGCACTTCGTTTTGGAGCCGATTATGCCCCTACTGCCGATTTTGGATTATTTACAAAAGCTATGGCTGCGGCAAAATCAAAGAACATTGACATGAAAGGTGGTAACGTATTATCTTCAGATGAATTTTATGAAGATGAATTTGAATCTTATAAAAAATGGTCAAAGTTTGGGGTTTTGTGTGTTGAAATGGAAACCGCAGGACTGTATACAGTTGCTGCTAAACATAATGTAAATGCCCTCTCCGTTTTAACCATAGCAGATTCTTTAGTTACTGGAGAGCATACAACTAGTAAAGAACGCGAAACAACCTTTAAAGGCATGATTGAAATAGCATTGGAATTGGCATAATATTTTTAACACTTATTTCATTTGTTAAAACATAAACTATTCTATCTTTGAATTGACCAACAAAATGCAATTCATATGAGACATCTACTTATATTTACTTTTACAATTCTATTTGCTTTACCTACATTTTCGCAAGACGATAACACCTCTGAAACAACGACTTATTATTTTATTCGTCATGCAGAAAAAAACCGTAGTGATGCAAATGATAAAAATCCGCATTTAATACAAATCGGAATTTTAAGAGCTGCAAAATGGAGTCTAGTGTTTGAACATATAAAATTTGATGCTATATATTCAACCGACTATAACCGTACTAAAGAAACAGCACAGCCTACAGCTGAAAAGAATGGATTGGACGTAACTATTTACGATCCAAGACAATTAAATTCTGAAACCTTTATCGCTAATACCAAAGGCAAAACAGTATTAGTTGTTGGACATAGCAATACCACTCCAATGTTTGTAAATGCTGTTTTAGGCGAAAAAAAGCACGATAATATAGACGATAGTAATAATGGAAATGTCTATATAGTTACTATTTCGGGGAGCGGCGAAAAAACCGACACCCTTCTGGTTGTTGAGTAGTGTATTAGTTTACTTCAACATTTTCATTTTCAATTTTGGAAAGCAATTTTAGTTTGTTTGCTTCAAAAAGCAGATCTAAACCTAATAAATCTTTCACTCCGTTTTCAGGCTTATAATTATTATAGTCTACAAAACGTATCCCATTAATAATACGCTCGTTGTAAGCTTCTCTAAAACGTAATCCTAAGTCAACTTCGTTGTCCATATAAGAATATGCGATATAATTCACCTTAAAATCATCTTTAGAAATCCAGTAAACAAATATATCTTCAAAGTCGTCACCGCCACCATCTTGATTAAAATCCACTTTAATTTTATAATAAGCTTTCCCTTTAATCGAAACTTCATTTAATGAAGTTTTATTAACAGCAGCATCATTTAATCCAAAAGGTAATACCGAAAAATAATGAACAGAATTAACCGATCTTGAGTATCTAGGTGCCATTGAATCAGGTACAGCAAAAGCTACTTCATCTTTAAATCTCTGGAAACCATCATTAGATAAAACATCCTTTATTTGGGTTATAGAATCCTTAAAATGACGTTCGTACTGAAACATACCATTATTTCTAATCCCCACATAATGCTTATCTCTAAAATCAAAAGAAATTGTAGATACTTCAAACTTTTCACCTCCAGCTGCTACAATCGCTTTATCAACAATTGACTTGGCATCTAAAACAGTTTCCTTTTGTTGCTTACAACTAATATTTAATAAAATTATGGCTACTAAAAGTGGAAAATATTTGTTCATTTTTGATTATTTTTAAATTTCAGTCGCAAAGCTAAGTATTACATAACATGAGTATCAAAAAATAATCATAAATTATTTACCTTTGGCCTCCATGCAAAAAAACATAAACATACAAAACAAAAAAGCACGCTTTGAGTTTGAAATACTCGATAAGTTTACTGCTGGTGTTGTTCTAACGGGAACCGAGATTAAATCTATACGATTAAGTAAGGCGTCTATAGCTGAAAGTTTTTGTGAATTTAATGAACAAGGTGAACTCTTTGTGGTTAATATGTCTATTGAAGAATATGCCTATGGTAACTATATTAATCATAGACCAAAAGCTGTTCGTAAGCTTCTACTCAACAAAAAGGAGTTGAAAAAACTCGAAAAAGAGGTGAAAAATACGGGCTTAACCATTGTCCCTTTACGCCTTTTTATTAATGATAATGGTTATGCTAAATTAAGTATAGCTTTAGCTCGTGGTAAAAAACTTTACGACAAACGAGAATCTATGAAAGACAAGGATAATAAACGAGATTTAGATAGAATTAAGAAAAATTTCTAAAAAGTTTAAGATTGTTCTAACATTATGTAATCATTTTATTACATATGTTTGACTAAAGTTTTGAGGATGATCTTCTTAAAATTTTAAATGTAGCATCAACCTTCTTTGCATGAAATTAAAATTACTTTTTCTGTTTACTATAGTGTTTTCCATAAATGGTTATTCCCAAATCATAGGCAGCATAAAAGACACCAATAATACGCCTTTAGCCTTTGTCAATATTTATATTGAAAACACATACATAGGTACTACCAGTAATGATGATGGAAATTATGAGTTAACTTTTTCTGATAAATCGTCTTACACGATTGTTTTTAAATACCTCGGCTATAAAACATTAAAGAAAGAAATTAGAAATACGTCATTTCCATATACCTTAAATATTGTTCTTGAAGAAGAAAGTGTCTCCTTAGATGAAATTGTAATAAATTCTAACGAAAATCCTGCCAACCGAATTATTAGAAATGCCATTGCCAATAGAACACAATTTTTAGAAAAAATCAATGCCTTTAAAGCCGATTTCTATTCACGAGGATTGATACGTATAAAAAATGCTCCTGAAAAAATCCTAGGCCAAGAACTTGGAGATCTTGGTGGTGGATTAGACTCTACCAGAAGTGGCATAATATACTTATCAGAAACCATTTCTAAAATTGAATTTCAACGTCCTGATAAACTCAAAGAAAAAATCCTAGCATCTAAGGTAAGTGGTGACGACAATGGTTTTAGCTTTAATTCGGCGAGCGAGGTTGATTATAATTTTTACAATAATACAGTTGAATTGGGTAATCAAATCGTGTCTCCAATCGCAGATTACGCTTTCAATTATTATCGATATACATTAGATGGTATTTTTTACGATGATAGAGGAAACCTCATAAACAAAATTAAGGTGATTCCACGACGAAAAACCGATCGTATTTTCTCAGGAACCATATATATTGTGGAAGATCAATGGTCCATTTATGCACTCGAATTAGATATTACCGGACAACAAGCACAAATTCCGGCTGCAGATATTATTACCCTAAAACAATCTTTTACTTTTTCAGAAGAAAATAATTTATGGGCATTAATATCACAAAGTATAGATTTTCAGTATGGTATTTTTGGGATAAAAGGAGATGGTCGATTCACCGCTGTATATAGTAACTATAATTTCATCCCTAATTTCACAAAAAAAACATTCACAAGGGAAGTGCTATCGTTTGGCATTGAAGCTAATAAAAAAGACACTACCTATTGGAACACTGTACGGCCTGTTCCCTTAACTCTTGAAGAATCTAAGGATTACATTTCTAAAGACAGCATACAAATAATTAGAAAGTCAAAAACCTATTTAGACTCCGTTGATGCCGTATCGAACAGGTTTAAAGTTATGGATATTGTTTCTGGCTATAACTATTCCAATTCATACCAAAAGTACAATTTGGGCTATAGTTCGCCATTATCTTCAATGAGTTTTAATACCGTTCAGGGATGGAACGGTAATCTTGGGTTTTATTTTAGAAAAAATTACGACGATTTTAAGCGGTATTTTAGAGCAAATGTCAATTTTAATTATGGGATGAGCGATAAACGTATACGTGGTACTGGATCTTTAACTTATAAGTTTAATAATGTCAATAGACCCTTTTTAACGCTTTCGGGAGGTGTTTCGGCCCAACAGTTCAATAGTAGCCAGCCTATTTCAAAACTTGTAAACTCTATAAGCACCTTGTTTTTTGAAGACAATTACATAAAACTCTATGAAAAAAGTTTTGCACAATTGTCTTATTCTCAAGAATTGTTTAACGGGCTACACTTCTATTCTATGTTTAGCTACGAAAAACGGACCCCCCTTTTTAATACAACGAATCAAACTTTTTATAATGACAAAGAAGACTTCTATACAAGTAATAATCCTCTAGATGAAACCGCTTATGGTATTGCCCCTTTCAACACTCACAACATTTTAAAATTGAATGTGTTTGCTGCCATTAATTTTGGACAAGAATATTTAACTTACCCTGACAGTAAATTCAATATTTCCAATGACAAATATCCAACCTTGCTTATTGGTTTGGAAAAAGGCTTTGGCGCCACTAATTCTAGCTATAATTTCGCCAAAATAAAAGCAAGATTAACGCAAGGGTTTAATATAGGAAACAAAGGCCATTTTAGATACAACTTAAAAGCAGGATCTTATTTTAATGCAGATGACATCGCATTTGTAGATTACCAACATTTCAATGGAAACCAAACACCTATTAGTCGTGGTAATAATTTAAGTGTTTTCAATAATTTGCCTTATTACGAATTAAGTACTAATAAATCATACCTAGAATTTCACGCAGAGCACAACTTTAAAGGCTTTATCCTGGGGAAAATTCCATTGTTAAATAAACTTAATTACAACCTCATTATTGGGGGACACAATTTATCTACAAGTAACCATAATCCCTATCAGGAATATACTATTGGTATTGATAATATTGGTTGGGGGAAATTTCGGTTTTTGAGACTTGATTATGTGCGTTCTTACCAAAATGGTTTTAAAGGTGATGCCATTATTTTTGGGCTGAGTTTTTAATGTGCCAATTATTAAATTTATGACCCTTTTAACGGCACGAAATCTACAGATTCATTACTTTCGGACTTGAATATTTTTTTTAAATGAATAATCTAATTAAGTTTATCCTTAAAATTTAGATGATCTAGCTATTAATTAAAATTTATACAATGAATAAAAAACTAACCACACTCCTGTTTTTTTTAACAATAAGTATCTCTATAAATGCGCAAAAATCTAATGCAGATTATAGTACAAAGGTTCAATCTTTAGACGCGACATTGGAAACCTTATATGCTGTTATTTCTGGTGACAAAGGAGAAGCACGTAATTGGGAGCTTTTTAAATACATATTTCATCCTGATGCAAAATTAATTCCTTCA
>Ga0105356_10000540_pt1 | contig 35952 bp, 33 predicted proteins | sample GOMGulsemesocosm_3_FD_83502 | JGI IMG/M metagenome (GOLD analysis project Ga0105356, IMG submission 83502) | Methane-oxidizing microbial communities from mesocosms in the Gulf of Mexico - GOM9D Gulf of Mexico | ecosystem: Environmental > Aquatic > Marine > Cold seeps | place: Gulf of Mexico...
CTTGTAACAGGTGGAGCTGGGTTTATTGGTTCAAACTTATGTGAAGAATTACTTAAAAGAAATAATAAGGTTGTCTGTTTGGATAATTTTTCAACAGGGAAAAGAGAAAATATCAAATCATTTTTAGAAAATAATCTTTTTACGCTGATTGAAGGAGATATTCGTAATTTAGATGATTGTAAAAAGGCTGCGAAAAACGTAGATTTTGTATTGCATCAAGCTGCTTTAGGTTCGGTTCCAAGGTCTATTAATGATCCTGTTACATCAAATGATGTAAATGTAGGTGGTTTTTTAAATATGTTGGTGGCTTCGAGAGACGCAGGTGTAAAGAGGTTTGTTTATGCCGCCAGCTCATCGACCTACGGAGATTCAGAAACAATGCCTAAAGTAGAAGAAGTGATCGGGAAGCCATTGTCACCTTATGCGGTTACCAAGTATGTAAATGAGTTGTATGCAGATGTATTTTCTAAAACCTATGGATTGGAGACTATTGGCTTGCGTTACTTTAATGTGTTTGGAAGAAAACAAGATCCAAATGGTGCCTATGCAGCCGTAATTCCAAAGTTTGTAAGGCAATTAATGAATGGAGAATCCCCGGTAATTAACGGAGAAGGTAATTATTCTAGAGATTTTACTTACATTGATAATGTGATACAAGCAAACATGTTGAGTTTGGTTGCTACCGATAAAAAAGCAATCAACACTGTATATAATGTCGCTTTTGGTGATCGAAACACCTTGAATGATTTAATGTCTTATTTGAAAGAATATTTATCAGAATTTGACTCTAAAATTGCTAATATAGAAGTGGTGTATGGACCAAACAGAGCTGGGGATATTCCACATTCACATGCTAGTGTTAAAAAAGCAGAAAAGAGCTTAAATTATAATCCGAAATTCTCATTGAAGCAAGGGCTTAGAGAAGCGGTTCAATGGTATTGGCAAAATTTATAGAAATAAAACTAAAACGTAGGTAGTGATTTGTGAAATTTAAGAAAATGTGGGTTTTTGAAGTGTTATTAAAGAAATATCGTTAGTATGCAGAAAAAAGAATTTAAGGGGTAAGAAACAAAAGTATTAATTAAAAACTAAAAGAAGTCTTTGTTACTGTTTTGGTTTGAGTAAGTAAAGAAATGAAAAAAGATAAAATAGCAATAATTGGATTAGGATATGTGGGGCTGCCATTAGCGCGGTTGTTTGCTACAAAATATTCCGTTGTAGGATTTGATATCAATACAAAAAGAGTTTCGGGATTAATGGCAGGCACAGATGCGACCCTTGAAGTTTCTGATGAAGTTTTGCAGTCTGTGTTGAGGAGTGAATCTTCTAATCAAAAAGGACTCTTCTGTTCAACATCTGTAGAAGATATTGAAGACTGTACGTATTATATTGTTACGGTTCCAACACCAGTAGATAAAAATAATAGACCTGTATTAACTCCATTGGTAAAAGCAAGCGAAACTGTTGGGGCAGTACTTAAAAAAGGAGATGTAGTTGTCTATGAATCTACAGTATATCCTGGAGCTACTGAAGATGAGTGTATTCCTGTGTTAGAAAAAGTTTCAGGATTGAAATTCAACCAAGATTTTTATGCAGGATATTCCCCAGAAAGAATCAACCCCGGAGATAAGAAGCATACCGTAGAAAAAATACTGAAAATTACTTCTGGCTCTACGCCTGAGATAGGAAAGAAAGTTGATGACTTATATAATTCAGTGATTATGGCGGGTACACATTTAGCACCAACAATTAAAGTTGCAGAAGCTGCCAAAGTGATTGAAAATTCCCAACGAGATATTAACATAGCATTTGTAAATGAGTTGGCTAAAATTTTTAATTTGATGGGCATCAATACACACGATGTGTTAGAAGCGGCGGGTACAAAATGGAATTTCTTGCCTTTTAAGCCAGGTCTTGTTGGAGGGCATTGTATTGGAGTAGATCCTTATTATTTAGCCCAGAAAGCACAAGAGTTTGGGTATAATCCTGAGATTATATTAGCCGGACGAAGGATGAATGATAGTATGGGAGAGTACGTTGCTTCTGAAGTTATAAAGACAATGATTCACAGAGATATTAAAATAAAAGGAGCTGATATTTTAGTATTGGGAATTACTTTTAAAGAAAACTGTCCAGATGTTCGTAATACAAAAGCGGTTGATGTAATCGCTAGGTTAAAAGAGTATGGGACTAATATTACGATATTTGATCCTTGGGCTAATATTGAAGAGGTTAAACATGAGTATAATTTAGATTCTGTTAAAATCGTTCCTAATGATAAATTTGATGCAATTATTTTAACTGTTGCTCATAATGAATTTAAGCAATTAGATTTTGAAAAATTAAAGAATAAGGTGTCTGTTGTGTATGATGTAAAGAATAGTCTTGCAGAAAATCAAAAAGATAAAGGGCTGTAAGATGAAAAACTTTGCATTGATCGGAGCAGCAGGCTATATTGCCCCAAGGCATTTAAAAGCCATCAAGGATACAAATAATAATTTGATTGCTGCCTTAGATAAATTTGACAGTGTTGGAGTTATGGATAGTTACTTCCCAAATGCTGATTTTTTTGTAGAGTTTGAGCGTTTTGATCGTCATATTGAAAAAATTAAAAGGCAGCAAAATATACATTTAGACTATGTGAGTATTTGTACCCCCAATTATTTACACGATTCACATATTAGAATGGCACTTCGTAGAGGTGCAGATGCAATTTGTGAAAAACCATTGGTGTTAAATCCTTGGAATGTAGATGCATTATCAGCCATTGAAAAAGAATCTGGGCAAAATATTTATACAATTTTACAATTGCGATTGCACCCAAGTATCATTGCTTTAAAAAAGAAAATTGATAACGGACCAAAAGAGAAGATCTATGATGTCGATTTGACATATATAACTTCGCGAGGAAATTGGTATGATATTTCTTGGAAAGGAGATGCAAGTAAGTCGGGAGGAATCGCAACCAATATTGGGGTGCATTTTTATGACATGTTATCGTGGATTTTTGGAGAAGTAAAAACGAACATTGTTCATTTAAGAGAGAAAGATAAGTCGGCAGGATACCTAGAGTTTAATAAAGCAAGGGTTCGTTGGTATTTGTCTATTGATGAAAAGTCTTTGCCTACAGAAGTTAAAGAAATAGGTCAGCGAACATACCGATCTATTTCGGTGAATGATGAAGAAATTGAGTTTAGTGGAGGTTTTACAGAATTACACACGAAAAGTTATGAAAAAATTTTAACTGGAAATGGTTTTGGGTTGCTGGATGCAAAACAATCGATTGAAATTGTGCATGATATTCGGAAATTAGACCTGCAGGTAAAAGGTGAAAAACACCCTTTCATTAAATAAATAAAAAACTATATTTGCAAGAAAATTATGAAAATAGGAATTACTTTTAGCGCTTTCGATTTGTTACATGCTGGACATATAAAAATGTTGGAGGAGGCGAAACGTCAATGTGACTATTTAATCTGTGCGTTGCAAACAGATCCGACCTTAGATAGACCAGAAAAAAACCGTCCAATACAATCGGTTGTAGAACGTTATATTCAATTAAAAGGATGTAGATATGTGGATGAAATTGTACCCTATGCGACAGAACAAGATTTGGAAGACGTCTTGCGTTCTTTTAAAATTGATGTTCGTGTTATTGGGGATGAATATGCTAATAAGCAATTCACAGGGAGAGATTATTGTGAGAAAAAGGGCATCAAATTATATTTCAATAAAAGAGAACATCGCTTCTCAAGTAGTGAATTACGCAAAGAAGTACATAATAAAGAGACTTTAAAAAGGAAGGATATATAAATGAATATAGCTGTAGTTGGTTCAGGATATGTTGGTTTAGTCTCTGGAGCTTGTTTTGCAGAAATGGGAAATAAAGTGACCTGTGTGGATATTGATCCTGTAAAAATTCAAAAATTGAACGAAGGTATCATTCCTGTTTTTGAACCAGGTTTGGAACCAATGATTCTAAAGAATGTAAAAAATAAAAACTTAAAATTTACAATGGATTTAGCTGAAGCTATTGTAGATGCAGAAATTGTTTTTATTGCTGTTGGAACCCCCATGGGTGATGATGGTTCAGCAGATCTACAATATGTACTTGCTGTTGCAAAATCGATTGGGGAAACCATGCAAAAGAGAATTGTCATCGTCGATAAATCAACGGTGCCTGTGGGTACTGCAGATATGGTAAAGGAAACTATTCAAGCAGAATTAAATTCAAGAGGAGTGATAGTTGAGTTTGATGTTGTTTCGAACCCTGAGTTTTTAAAAGAAGGGGCTGCAATTACTGATTTTATGAAGCCTGATAGGGTTGTTATAGGAGCTGAGTCCGAAATTGCAATTGCTCTAATGAAACAGTTGTATTCACCATTTTTTAGAACACATGACCGTTTTATAACAATGGACATTCAGTCTGCTGAAATGACCAAATATGCGTCCAATGCTATGTTGGCAACAAAAATTTCATTTATGAATGAGATCGCAAATATTTGCGAACGCGTTGGAGCAGATGCAAACCAGGTTCGAATAGGAATAGGGTCTGACAGAAGAATAGGCTATAGTTTTATTTATCCAGGGATTGGTTATGGAGGGACTTGTTTCCCGAAAGATATTTCTGCCTTAATAAAATTGGGTAAAGAAAATGGATATGAGTCTAATATGCTTTCGTCTGTTGATGAAGTGAATAAAAATCAAAAAAAACGTTTTTTAAATAAAATCACCAAAAGATTTGGTGAAAATTTATCGAAATTAACCTTCGCAATTTGGGGCTTATCATTTAAACCTGAAACAGACGATATGCGCGAAGCCCCAGCTATTTATATAATTAAAGAATTGATTAAGCGTGGAGCTAAAATAAGGGCTTATGATCCAAAGGCGATGAATGTAGCAAGAGAGGTTTACTTGAAAGAAGAAAGTCATATTGAATATTGTGAGTCAAAATATGAGGTGTTGAAAAAATCAACAGCGTTGATTTTATTAACAGAATGGAAAGAATTTAGATCTCCTGATTTCGGAGAAATAAAAAGTCAATTAAAAGAGGCCGTAATTTTTGATGGACGAAATCAATACAATGCGTTTAATTTAGAAGAAAAAGGATATGAATACTATCAGATTGGAAAATGAAAGAATTAATACAAAAAATTTGACTGAGATTATTATTCTAGTGAAGTAAAAGAGGGAAGCCATAGCTGTTTGATAGTCGTAAAATACCATTGATGATATAACTTTTGGAAACATGTATTAAATCTTAGAGTTTTGGTGAAAAAAATGAAAGCGTTTTTTTCTATTTTAGAAAATGAGAAGTTATTTGACTGGTGAAAATGAACGTATGCTAAGTTTCACACGAAATAGTTCATACTTCCCATATTGTTGGAAAATCGATTTAAAAGATATTCCTTGAGGGAAAATAAATACAATAGATCAGGGTTTACACCGGACGGAGTAACAATAGATAGAGTAAAGATGTACAATTGGTAGATCGGAAATATTTTAACCCAGCGGAAGTTGATTTTTTAATAGGAAATCCAACGAAAGCAAATACAAAGTTAGGTTGGTTTCCTGAATATGATTTAACTGCCTTGATAAACGAGATGGTAAAATCGATACGAAAAAAGCAATTTTTAAAAGATTAAGGGTATACAACCCTAAATTATTTTGAGTAAAATTAGATATATGTTTAAAGATAAAATTTTAATGATTACTGGAGGAACAGGTTCTTTTGGGAATGCAGTACTGAACCGTTTTCTTCATACCGAACACTTTAGAGAAATTCGTATTTTTTCTCGTGATGAGAAAAAGCAAGACGATATGCGTACTCGTTTGAAAAACGATAAATTGAAATTTTATATTGGCGACGTTCGTGATTATAGTAGTATTGAAAAAGCAATGCGAGGGGTTGATTATGTATTTCATGCAGCGGCCTTAAAGCAAGTGCCCTCTTGTGAGTTTTTCCCTTTAGAAGCAACTAAAACTAATGTGTTTGGCACCCAAAATGTAATTGATGCTGCAGAATACAATAGGGTAGCTAAAGTGATTTGCCTGAGTACAGACAAGGCAGCATATCCTATTAACGCCATGGGTATCTCTAAAGCATTAATGGAAAAGGTTGCGATTGCAGCAGCAAGGAACTGTAGCAGTACGACCGTTTGTTTAACACGTTATGGAAATGTGATGGCGTCAAGAGGCTCTGTAATTCCATTGTTCTTAAACCAGATTAAAAAAAAGGAAATCATTACTATTACAGACCCTAAAATGACACGTTTTTTAATGTCGTTGGATGAGGCTGTAGAATTGGTGTTGTTTGCTTTTGAACATGGAAATCAAGGGGATTTATTCGTGAACAAAGCACCGGCAGGTACTATTGGTGATCTCGCTCAGGCGTTAAAGGAAATATTCAATGCTGAAAATGCTGTAAAAATTATCGGAACACGTCATGGCGAAAAATTGTACGAAACATTATGTACCAGAGAAGAGATGACTAAGTCTGAAGATATGGGAGAGTTTTATAGAATTCCTGCGGATAATAGAGGCTTAAATTATGCTAGTTATTTTTCTGAAGGAGAAGAAGATATTTCAATGGTTGAAGATTATCATTCTCATAATACGGAGCAATGCAATGTAGAGGGAATGAAAGATTTATTAAAAGGCTTACCATTGATTAAAGAAGAACTAAAGAAATTAAAGTAGTGAAATGAAGCCGACATTAATTTTGGGTGGAAACCATGAAGATAAAAGAGGTGTTTTAAAATACAATAATGATTTTGATGTTGCTTCGGTAAAGCGATTTTATATAATTGAAAATAGAGATACGGTTTTTGTAAGAAGTTGGCAAGGACATAAAATTGAGCAGAGGTGGTTTACGGCTGTAGCTGGGAGATTTAAAATAGTACTAATTAAAATTGATGATTGGGAAAATCCATCAAAAGAATTAGAGATGACTACTTTCGAAATTTCTAATGAAAGTGCAGATGTATTACATATTCCAAATGGATATATTAGTAGCATTCAGGCAATTACTATGGCTTCAAAATTGTTGGTCATGGCAGATTATAAAATAAATGAAATTCAAGATGAGTATAAATTCTCATCAGATTATTTTGAAATGGTTAATAACAAATAAAAAGATGAAGAAAACAACAGTAATGACGATTGTGGGCACAAGGCCTGAAATTATTAAGTTGAGCGAAGTAATGAAGGAGCTTGATAAACATACCAATCATATAATAGTTCATACGGGACAGAATTATGATTATGAATTAAATGAGTTGTTTTTTGATCAGTTGAATGTAAGAACACCTGATTATTTTTTAGAAGCAGTTAAAGGAACAGCATCTGAAACAATTGGGGATATAATAGCTAAAGCAGATAAAATTTTTGGAGAGATTAAGCCAGATGCTTTATTAATTTATGGAGATACAAACAGTTGTTTAAGTGTAATTCCTGCTAAAAAAAGAAAAATTCCAATTTTTCATATGGAAGCAGGTAACAGGTGTTTTGACCAAAGAGTTCCAGAAGAGATAAATAGAAAAATTGTAGATCATTTAAGTGATATTAATTTACCTCTTTCAGAACAGGCAAGAGATTATTTAATTGCAGAAGGAATAAAGCCCGAAACTGTAATTAAAACAGGTTCTCCTATGACCGAAGTGCTTAATGCAAATATGGATGAAATTCTTAATAGTGATATTTTGCAAAAAGAGAATTTAGAGAAAAAAGGATATATTGTAATGAGTATTCATAGAGAAGAAAATGTAGATTCTCCTCAGAATTTTAAGGATTTATTGGAAGCTATTAATGAATTGACAGTCAAGTATAAGATGCCAATAATTGTATCTACCCACCCAAGAACAAGAAAAAAATTAGAAGAAATAGGATATGAGGATAAGAACCCATTAATACGATTTTCTAAACCTTATGGTTTTCATGAATACAACAACCTTCAAATGAATGCATTTTGTGTAATTTCTGATAGTGGTACTATTGCAGAAGAAGGTTCGATTTTAAATTTACCTGCAGTTACAATTAGACAAGCACATGAAAGACCTGAAGGAATGGATGAGACTACAGTGATTATGTCTGGTTTGAGCAAAAATAGAGTGTTAGAAGCAGTTGAAGTAGCAACCAATCATAACAGTGAAGTAAAAAGATCGATTAAGCCAGTACAAGATTATACAGCAGACAATGTCTCTAAAAAAATATTAAGAATTATTTTATCTTATATAGATTACGTTAATAGAACTGTTTGGCATAAAGAAATTTAAAAATGAAATTAAAGGTATTAGTGCTAGGATCTACGGGGTTAATTGGTCATCTAGTATACAACTATTTAGATTCAACAAAAGCGTATGAATTATTTAATGTTACTTATCGTATAAAGTTAAATGAAAACACAATATTATGTGATATAAGAAATGAAAAAGAATTTGTGGAAATTGTTAAATCGGTTTCTCCTGATATCATCATAAATTGTATTGGCGTTTTAATTAAAGGGGCTAATTTGGACCCTGAGAATGCTATTTTTATAAATGCATTCATGCCGCATAGATTAAAAAAATTAGCAAATGAGTTAGACTCTAAATTGATTCACATATCTACAGATTGTGTTTTTTCTGGTGAGAAAGGAGGGTCATATATAGAAGATGATATAAAAGATGGGAAAGATACATATGCTAAGTCTAAAGGTTTAGGAGAAATAATAAATGAGAATCACTTAACACTAAGAACGTCTGTAATTGGTCCGGAGCTTAAAACTGACGGAGAAGAATTATTTCATTGGTTTATGTCTCAATCAGGATCAATAAATGGCTATACAGGAGCTATTTGGTCAGGAGTTACCACGATTCAATTGGCCAAAGCAGTGCATTGGGCTATTCAAAATAAAATAACTGGTTTGTATCATATAACTAATAATGAAGTTATTAATAAGTATGACCTTTTATGTTTAATAAAGAAGCATCTTAAAAAGAAAATAAAGATAAATCCTATTATTGGTAAAAGCATAAATAAAAGTTTCATTGATACTCGGAAAGAAATAAACTATAAAATTCCAAGCTACGATGAAATGGTTATTGAAATGAAAGATTGGATGTTATTAAACAATAACATGTATGGACATTATAAAGTTTAAAGAATTTCCATAATGAATAAAAAAATGACTCTATAGTTTGTGGTAATTTAAAGATAAGGAAACAACTATGGATAACGTTTAAAAAAGACAACTAAAGAAGATGTTCATTACTAAAAATAATTAATTATGATACCATTAGTAAAACCTTTTATTCCTGACAAAGATGTTTTAATGCCTGAGTTGGAGAAAATATTATATAGCGGGTATATCGCTGTTGGAGAAGCTGTTTATGAGTTTGAAGATAAGTTTAAAGAATATATTGGAAATCCATATTGTTTGGGCCTAAACTCAGGAACTGCTGGGTTACACTTAGCTTTAATATTAGCAGGAGTGAAACAGAATGATGAAGTAATTAGCACCCCAATGACGGCAGAGCCGACCAATACCGTTATTGCTTCGATGGGCGCAAAAGTTGTTTGGGGGGATGTAAACATTAATAATGGTTTGTTAGACCCTGAGAGTGTTCGTACCTTAATCACCAAAAAAACTAAGGCTATTGTTTTGGTTCATTATGCCGGAATGGTTTGTGATATGGATGAGTTTAATAAAATATCAAAAGAGTTTAATATTCCTATTGTTGAAGATGCCGCACATGCCTTGGGAAGTAAGTATATGGGGCAGATGGTAGGGAATAATTCACCTTATACAATATTTTCTTTACAAGCTATAAAGCAAATGACAACTGTAGATGGAGGCTTTTTAGTTTTGAAAAACCAAAATGATTTAAAACGTAGCAGAAAGTTAGGCTGGTTCGGATTGGATAAACAAAAATCAAGATTAGAAAATGATATTACGGAAGTAGGGTATAAATATACAATGAATAATGTAAATGCAACTATTGGTAATGTTCAAATGCTGTATATTAACTCGATTATTGGGAAATACATTGAAAATGGGAAGTATTTTGACAACCAATTAAAAGGTACTGCTGGGATTGAATTAATGCAATACAGTAAAAATACTGAACCTTCATTTTGGTTGTATACTTTAAAAGTAGAACGCCGAGATGATTTTATAAAACTTTTGGTTGAAAATGGTATTTCAGCCTCTCCATTACATCACAGAAACGATACTCACAGTATTTTTAACAGTTCGAAAAGAGAGTTACCCAATATGGATTACTTCTATAACAATTTTGTGCACATTCCTTGTGGTTGGTGGGTAACTAAAGAGGACAGAGAAAAAATTGTTAGAATCATAAAAAAAGGATGGTAATGATACCTTTGTATAAACCTTATATGCCTGAATTACCGTTAGTAAATGATATTTTGCATAGCGGAAAACTGGCCTATGGAGAATATGGGCGGGAGTTTGAGAATAATCTTAGGACTTACTTTGGAGTTGAAAATCTACTGGTAACAAATACCTTTAACATGGCAATTCTTGTTGCACTAACAACACTCGGTTTAAAGCCTGGTGATAAAGTTATTGTTTCACCTATGGCTTGTTTGGCATCTACTCAGCCACTTTTGTCTATGGGAATTAAGGTGTTATGGGCTGATGTTGATCCTCTTACAGGAACACTCGACCCTGATAGTGTAAGAAAATTAGTTGTAAAAAAGCCGAAAGCTATTATTCATAATCATTTTTGTGGATTCCTTGGTCATATTGACGAAATCAATGAAATAGGACGTGAGTTTGGGATACTAGTTGTTGATGATGGAATTGAAGCATTTGGAAGTGAATATAAAGGGAATAAATTGGGGAATACAGGTACTGATGTAACTATATTTTCATTTAATCCGGTAAGGTTTCCTAATACGTTAGATGGTGGTGCAGTAATTTTCAAGGATAGTGCTTTGTATAAAAAAAGCTTGTTAGTAAGAGATGCGGGGATCGATCGTTCAATATTTAGAGATGAGTACGGAGAGATTAATCCTGATTGTGATATTGAGATTATTGGACATAGTGCTACTCCAATGGAGGTTAACAGTTATATAGGTATTCAACAAATGATAAATGCGGATGATATTATAGCGAAACAGCGTATCAATGCAAAAAAGTGGGAGGAGGTTATAAACAATATGCCTGAAGTGAATGCAGTTTTGGGTAAAGATTCTTTACCTAATTACTGGGTTTATGGTATTTTAGTGCCAGATAAACTAAAGTACTTGAAAATTTTCAGAGAAAAAGGCTATTATACTTCCGGAGTACATCTGAATAACAATGCTTATAGCGTGTTTGGAGACCAAACAGGTCTTCCAGGGGTTACTGAGTTTTATAAGGGATTTTTAGCACTACCAAGTGGGTGGTGGGTTAATAAATAAAAACTATTAAATAAAATACACATGAAAGTAATTTTTCTCGCCTATAGACAATGGGCATTGGATGTTTATCCTACAATAGCAAAACATCCTAATGTATCTGAGATTGTTTTATGTAAAACACATCAAGAACTTACAGAACTTCCTGTTTCGGAGTATGATTTGATAGTTTCCTGTGGCTGGAGCGAAGAACTTGGTGAAAAAATTGCAAGTCAAATAAAAGCTATTGGCGTACATTGTGCTGAACTTGACCGTTATTCTTATGGGACTCCAATACAATTACAAATAATTGATGGAATAACAAAGTCTAAACACCGTATATTTAGCTTCACGTATGATAAGAATTCGGAAAGGGCACATACCCACAATAGACTGTTTTCTCATGAAGTAGACTTAGACCTTACCGGGAATATGGAAGATATACTTGAACAGATGACAGTCACAAGCAAAGCGTTGTTTAATATGTATCTTAATGATTTTCCAAACATACAATGGCAAGAATGGCCTAAAGAAGATGTGATTAGACCACAAAGAAAGCCTGAAGATAGTAAACTTAACAAAGAACAATTGATTAATATGACTACAGAGGAGTTATATAACTTCTTTAGATGTTTAGAACATCCATATCCAAATGGGTACATTGAGGATGAAAAAGGTAAACTTTATATAGAAAGTATTAAATTTAAAAAAAATGAATAATATTATATTGTGCGGTTATAGATCATGGTCATTTGAAATATTTGAGCAGGTTTCAAATCATTCAAAGATTAATGTCATCAAAAAATTTAACTCTAATGATGAGTTTGTCAATGGTATAAAAAACTTTAGTCCGGATTCGGTAGATTTTATTTTGTTTATTGGTTGGAGCTGGATAATAGAAAGCAGTATTACCCAAAAGTATTTATGTTTAGGAATTCATCCGTCTGACTTACCTCTTTTCAGAGGAGGAAGTCCATTGCAACATCAAATTATTAGTGGGATAAAACAAACAAAAGTTACACTGATGACCCTATCTGATGAAAAGATTGATGCTGGTGATATTTGGTTAAAAGAAGATTTAGACTTATTAGGAGATTCAATGAGTGAAGTTTTTAAAAATATTGTTAATAGTACAGTTAGACTTTTGACAATATTTTTTGATACTTACCCAAATATTTTAGCAGATTCACAAGAGATTGAAAGAGGGACTTACTTTAAAAGAAGAAAACCGTCGGAGGGGAAAATTACAATTGAAGATTTTCAGAACAGATCCTTGGAACAGAACTACAATTTTATTAGATGCTTAACAGATCCTTATCCAAATGCTTACATTGAAGATAATTTAGGTAATAAATTATTTTTTACAGGAGTTAAGTTTGTTTCAAGTAAAGAAAATAATTAGGTTAAACCTTTAAAATTTTCATGAACAATAATTCAAAAGACTCAAAGGCTTATAAAAGCATTTTCAAATCAACATTTTTGTTTGGCTTTGTACAAGTATTTAAAGTGGTAGTTGGCTTTGTTAAGAATAAAGTGGTGGCAATCTTACTTGGACCTGAAGGTGTTGGGATAATGGGGATTTTTATATCAACAAACAGTTTACTTCAAACCGGTGCTGGTTTAGGTATTTCCCAAAGCGCAGTAAGGGATGTGTCAGAAGCAAATGCGAGCTCAGATAGAGCTAGGTTTTCAAAGCTAATTTCTGTTACCAAAAAGATTACTTTGTTTACAGGTTTATTAGGGCTTTTGTTAGCAGTAGTGTTATCTCCCTTTCTCAGTAAATGGACGATGGGGGATACCAGTTATACGATGTCCTATGTTTTTTTAGGGCTAGCGGTCGCTTTAAATATTATTACAGAAGGGCAACTTGCAGTTTTAAAAGGCATGCGTCAATTGCGTTCATTGGCAAAAGCCACAATGATTGGAGCACTTGGAGGCTTGGTAACAGCAGTGCCTTTATATTATTTTTTTAACAAAGACGGTATCGTTCCAGCCTTAATAATTACAGCATTTTCAGCTGTTATTTTTTCTAATTATTTTGTAGGCAGAATAAATTATGATAAAACCAGATTATCACTAAAGGAAATTTACCAAACCGCTAATCCTATGATTAAAATGGGAACCACCTTGATGTTTGTGACTTTTTTATCAAGTATATCAGCTGTGATTATTGCTGCCTATATGAGGGAAGTAGGAGGTTTGGAACAGGTGGGTTTTTACAACGCAGGAATGGCGATAACAAATTCTTATTTTGGCGTGATAATAACCGCTTTGGCTACTGACTATTATCCAAGAATTTCGGCTGTAAATACGGATAACGTAAAGATTAATACGGAGCTTAATCGACAATCATCGGTTAGTTTAATACTAACAGGGCCTTTGATTATTTTATTTCTGGTATTCTTGCCTTGGTTTGTCACTTTACTGTATTCTAGCGATTTTCTTCCTACCATAGGTTTTTTGAAATATGCAATATACGGTACCTTAATAACTATTTGCTCTAATCAGGTTGATATGATTTTGGTTGCAAAGTATGAAATAAAAATATTTACGTTTATAGCTGTAATATATCGAGTATTACAAGTAATTCTTAGTGTTGTGCTATTTAATGAATTTGGTTTAATTGGTATGGGTATTTCGATAACAATTATGGGGCTTATTCACTTACTGGTTATGTCGTTTGTAGTGTATAAAAAATTTGGAATATTTTATGATCAATTATTTTTAAAAATAGGAGCAGTTGTTTTGCTATTTACTTTTATCTCAACTGGTATCGGCGAGCTAAACAACGTTGTCTTGAGAATATTTTTAGGAAGTATTTTATTTACAATATCCGTTGTGCATTCCCTTTTTATCAGTAAAAAACATTTTGATATAGATCCAATAAGTTTTATTAAAAATAAATTTAAACAATCACAAAAACATGATAAATAACCCATTAATTTCTATTATTATTCCTGTTTATAATATGGAATTATATATTGAAAGATGCTTGCAAAGCATAGTAAATCAAAGCTATAAAAACTTAGAAATAATTATAGTAAATGACGGTTCAAGTGATGAATCATTAAACCTAATAAATGAGTTTGCTGCATCGGATAAAAGAATTCATGTTATAGACAAAGTAAATGAGGGTATTGGTGGGGCTTATGCTGACGCATTAAGTATAGCGCATGGGGATTATATATCTTTTGTGGATGGTGACGATTATTGTGCAGATGATATGTATAAGATTCTTTCGGATTGTATAATGAAAGAAAATGTTGATCTTATTCAATTTTGTGACAGGCATTTTAATTCGAAAAATGAGACAATTGGTAGTTGGTTCAACCTGAAACCAAGTTTAATTAATGGTAACGCAGAAATTATTAAACATCAATTTGAGATAATAAAAGTACCAAGTTTAGCATGTAAAATATTTCGTAAAAGCTTATTTGATGGAATTGAATCAATCAAGCAGAATATTGGGATAGACCATTTGATCACCTATCAAGTCCTACTTAAATCAAATACGATGGTCGTTATTCCTAATCCATTGTATAATGTTTATATAAGGCCAGATAGTGTGAGCAGAACGGCTTACGATGAATCTTCAATTAATCAATCTGTTGTCTTGTTTAAGAATGTGCTTGAAATATTTCAAGATAAAGGTAATGCTAGTCTGTTTGCATATATTGTGGTGCACTATATAAATCTAATAGTTGTTTTGGGGTGGTCATTTTATAATAAAAAAAGCAAATCAGAACTACGCTATTTTTTAAAAAAAACATGTGAATTTGGAAAATACTATCAAATGATTCCTCGAAAATCAGAAATCATTGATTTTAAATTCCGTGTGAAGACAAGCTTTTTTAAATTGAGTCCATATAATTACTATCGGATTTACAGTTTATTAAAAGGGAAAAATTCAGGTATTAAAAACTGATATTAATTAGTATGAGAAAGAATTTAAATATAAGAATTATGATATTATTTAAAGGGAGAAAACACTGTGTAATTGCGGGAACAATACAAAATGAGTTTAAATGAAAATTTGTCAAATTAATTCGGTTTATGCCCAAGGTAGTACCGGGAAGATTGTTCAGGATATTCATAATACATTAGTTGAAAGGGGTCATGATTCCTATGTGATATATGGAGACCGAAAGGGTAATCCCGATTATCAAAACGTGTTTTCTATTTCTAAAAAGCTAACAAGAAGGGTTTCTGTGCTAATAAACAGACTTGTCGGCCTACAGTATGGTGGTGCTTTTTTTGAAACACGTAGAATGATTAATATTATAAGAAGACTAAATCCTGATGTAGTACATATACAGAATATCAATGGGGGTTTTGTAAATATCTACAAGTTACTTGCATTTTTAGCAAAAAAAGAAATTAAAACTGTTGTAAGTCTACATGGTGAATTTATGTACACAGGCAGCTGTGGGCATGCATTAGATTGTGATAAATGGAAAACAGGCTGTGGAAGTTGCCCTATTGGGTATTCCGCTACCAAATCATACTTATACGACTCCTCTGCAATTGCATGGAGAAAGATGAAATATAGTTTTGGGTTGTTTAAAAAAGATAATATTATAATCACTGCAGTATCCAAATGGGTAAAAGACAGAGCTAACCAGTCTCCTATCTTAAATGGTTTAAATCCCATAGTAGTTCACAATGGAGTAGATGAAAATATTTTCTCACCTAAGTCTTTCACCGAACTGTCAAACAAATATAAACTAAGTTCAGAGTTTGTAGTTTTATACGTTACGGCCTATTTTGAAACAGAAATAAATGGTCACAAAGGAGGTAAGTATATATTAGAACTCGCAGAGTTATTAAAGAGGCAAAATGTGAAAATTATTATTGCTGCTAACTATGGAAGTGGAACCGGGTTACCTAGTAATGTATTCTACCATGGTAGAACAAAAACACAACTGGAATTGGCTCAACTATACTCAATGGCAGATGTAACGGTTATAACAAGTGTAAAAGAAACTTTTAGTATGCCTGTCTCAGAGAGCTTATGTTGTGGAACACCTGTAGTCGGTTTTAAAGCAGGAGGACCTGAAAGTATAGCTTTAAAGAATTATAGTGAGTTTGTTGAATATGGGAATATGGATAAATTATCTGAGTCAGTTGGCCGGTGGATGAAAGTAAAGAGAGAAGAACCAGAAGTGTTATCTGAATTACCTCAAAAAGCAATATCTATATATTCGAAGCAACAAATGTCGAATAATTATATGGATATGTATGACAAATTAATTTAATATACTAGTTAAAAATAGATTATCTAATGCATATAGTTTTAGTTTTTTTTTTAATAATTGTTGTAACCTTTATTAGATTGTCTTTTTCAACTAAAGGCAATCGAAAAATGGAGGTATTTTGGGCTGGGTTATTAATTTTTATTTTTGCAGCATTAAGAGACCAATCAGTTGGGGTAGATTTGCCTAGATACTCAGATAATTTTATAGAAATAGCATCTTGGTCAGTTTCAGATATATTAAATTACTCATCTGGGTACTCATGGTCAAGGGATCCCGTTTTTTGGGTTTTTATGAAGTTCTTAACGGAAATCTCACTAAATCCGCAAATTATGATTGTTGCTATTTCTGCAATTGTAGCCGTAAGTGTTTCCATCTTAATATACCGGAGTAAAAGTGATGTACTACTTTGCTTTATTATATTTATTAGTTTAAGATACTTTTCATTTACCTTGACAGGCTTGAGACAAGCTGTAGCTATTTCGGTCTTGTTTTTTGCATATAAGTATTTAAAAACAAAGAAATTTTTTCCGTTTATTGTTGTTGTGATAATTGCTTCTGCGTTTCATAAATCTGCTTTTGTTTTTGTTCTTGCTTACCCTATTATGTTGATAGAAAAAACAAAATATATTTTTATATTTAGTTCTTTGTTCTTAATCTTATCATTTGCCTTTAAGGGTTTTGTCTTATTGATAATTTCGTTTATTCCATTTTTTGAGAATAGATTTAATCATTACCTTGAAATGTCTAATGGAGGATCTGGGTCTGTAATTTTTGCTATTTATTTCGTTATTGTTTTTTTCCTTCTAATCAATCATAATAAAATTAGAAATTATATTTTAAAAATAACTATTGGTATTTCACAAATAAAACAGAAAGATTTGAAGGAGGCTAATTCAACTATTTCAATGTACTATAATTTTTTAATTGTAGGAACTACGCTGTCTTATGTAGGAATATTTTTACCCAATATTTTTAGAATTGCATATTTTTTTATAATTCCAAGTTTGTTTTTTCTATTGCCAAAAATAATTAGCTATAGCCAAAATGTATTGCAATTAAAACCGTTAAAGTTTATTGTAATTTTTCTTTTGTTATTTCAATATTTTGTAATCGGACCAGGTGCGGGTACTGGAGAATATGTGTTCTTTTGGGAGTAATGTAAAAATGAATTTAAAATATTGTTATTATGTATAAAAAAATATTGGTTATGAGTAATAATTGTTTTTCTTTAGAAGGTTCTAATGGAAGAACACTAGCAGGGTTGGTCAAAGGATGGCCTATTGATAGAATTGCTCAATTTTACACTTACAATCAGATGCCTAATTCGGATGTTTGTAATAATTACTTTAGAATAACGGATAAACAAGCATTGTTAGCTATTTTTAAAGGTTCTGTTAACGGTGAGATTGATTTGAAAGAGAAGAAGAATGAAAAAAGCTTAGTTCCTCATTTACGTCTTGCTAAATTTAGGAATCCTCTAGTGTTACTATTGAGGAATTTTATATGGGATTTAGGTTTTTGGAAAGGTAAATATTTTAATAATTGGGTGAAAGAATTCAATCCTGAACTTATTTTTTTTCAAGCTGGACATTCGTCTTATAGGTTTAAAATAGCAACTGATTTAGCAAAAAAAAGGAATATTCCCCTAGTTATTTACAATAGTGAGGGATATTACTTTAAGGATTTCAATTATATGGAAAATGCTAAGTTGACTAAAATGTTTTATTCTGTATTTATTAAAAAATTCAGAAAAAAATTAAGGGCTACCACTAATTATGCGTCGCATACAATATATAATTGTGAACCACTAAAAGAAGATTTTGATTTTGAGTTCAATAAACCATCAAGCATAATATATAATGCTTCTGATGTAATAGCTACGCCTTATCAGTATAATGAAAATAAAAAGCTTAAACTATCTTATTTAGGGAACCTAGGCATAGGTAGACATGAAACACTAATAGAACTTGCTAATATAATTCAAGGCATTAACCCAGAATTAGTGTTAGATATTTATGGTAAATGCCCTACAGATGAAATACAAAATGCTTTTAAGGATTGTGTTGCTATTAATTACAAAGGTTTTATTGATTATAGTGAAGTTAAGAAGGTTCTTTCTCAAAGTGATTTTTTATTTCATGCAGAGAGTTTTTCTGACTTTAATATTGAGTATGTAAAGTACGGTTTTAGTACCAAAATAGCAGATTCGTTAATGTCTGGAAGATGTTTTTTCTTGTATGCATCAGATTTAGTAGCTTGTACACAATATATGAGAAAGTATTATCCAAAAGGAGTTGCATCAAACAAAGCGGAAGCAATTAAAAAATTAACATTACTAATTAGGGATTTAGAATATAGAAATTCGTACATAAAAGATTCTGTTGCTATAGCTCAGTCGTTCCATTCGCAAGGAGTTGCTACTGAAAATTTTTTTAATATTTTAGATAAATTATAATCAATTAATTCAATAAAATGAAATTATTATATATACATCAATACTTTACATTTCCTGAAAACTCAGGTGGTACAAGGTCATATGACTTGTCGAAAGAGTTTGTGAAAAAGGACATTGATGTGACTGTCATAACGTCATCAGGTTCTCTAAATAATATAACTTTTTTGAAAAGATGGACATATTTAGAAAGAGAAGGAATAAAAATTTGGGTGTTAAAATCGAGTTATAATCATAAGATGTCGATATCGAGGCGTATTTTTTCTTTTATGAGTTTTTTGTTTTTCTCTTCTCTTAAGATTATCAAAATCAAAGCAGATTTAGTTTTAGCTACATCAACACCATTAACCATAGCTATTCCCGCAATCTGGAACAAGTTGATAACAAGAACACCTTATGTCTTTGAAGTCCGAGACGTATGGCCTGAAGGTCCAATACAACAGGGCTATGTAAAGAACAAACTTTTAATAAAAGTATTAAGGTGGTTTGAGCGATTTATCTATAAGGAATCTAGTTATGTTGTAGCATTATCCTCAGGTATGAAACGTGATATTCTATCTCGTGTTGAATTAAAAGACATTGAGGTTATACCCAATATATCAGCAATTGAACGATTTAAAGATTTGTCTAAAAAGGTTGAAATTAACATTGACTTGTCCGATAAAAAGGTTGTGCTATATGCAGGAACTTTAGGCCCCGTAAATGATATAATGTATGTAGCTAAACTAGCATTAAAGCTAATTAAAGTGGAACCCAAAATTATTTTTTTAATTGTTGGTGATGGAAGACAAAAAGATGTAATTTTGAAGTTTTGTGATGAAAATAATATTCTTAATAAAAATATTTATTTTCTTGACCCAGTCAAAAAAGAACAATTACCCTATTTGTATAGTAAGATAACGATGGGAAGTTCGTTTGTTTGGGATTATAAAATCAAATGGGATAATTCAGCTAATAAATTTTTCGATACGCTTGCAGCTGATCGCCCGATATTAATTAATTACCAGGGATGGCAGGCAGAAGTAATTAGAAAAAACAATTGTGGCTATGTGATGCCGTATTACTTCAATGATGAAAGTGTAAATGCTTTTGCACAGTACTTGATGGATGATAATAGAATTCTTGAACAAGGGAAAAATGCGGGTATCGTTGCTGAAAATTATTCGCTTGATAGTGCTGTAAATAAATATATTGGGGTTTTTAAAAAATTGAAATTATATGCATAAGTTAAGCTCAACTTATCGCTTCTTGCGTTTTATAGGTCTAAATTATTCAGAGAGTGAATATGGGCAAATATCTTTGTGGGTAATTCTTAAGCGAGTTTTTAAAAATTACAGAGACGGCTTTTTGATGAAGTTTCTGATGGAATCATGGTTGCTTACTCCAATTGCCCCAAGAAAACTACGACCTTGGATTATTAAAATAATGGGGGGGGCAGTTGGTAAAAATGTGTTTGTGGGCTCAAAAGTATGGATTGATTCTGGTCATGCCAATATGCTAATAATAGAAGATCACGTACACATTGCAGGAGAATGTACTTTATTATGTCATCAGAGAAATTTAAAGGATTATGCTGTTGGTGATGATTATGCGAAATTAGGCTATAAAGTTGAAAACGTACATTTAAAGAAAGGATGCTTAATTGGACAAAGAACAATGGTGATGCCTGGTGTAACTGTCGGAGAAGGTGCAATTGTAGGGGCGTACTCGTTGGTGACTAAGGACATTCCTGCGTGGACAATTGCAACAGGTAGACCGGCAAAAGTAATAAAACGAATTCCTAAAAAAGAAAGGACTGCGTAAACAGAAAACGATATGAATATTCTAACATTTGATATAGAAGAATGGTATATTGAAAAAATGTACCACGGTGATCGTAAGGACCGTTACAAAGAATTTGATGAAATATTAGAACAGATTCTTAATTTATTAGATGAAGTAAAGGCGAAAGCAACTTTTTTTTGTCTAGGGGTTTTAGCTAAAGATTTTCCTTATGTGATAAAGAAAATTGAGAGCAGAGGACATGAAATAGGATGTCATTCTAATAAACATTTATGGCTTACTAAATTAACTAATAAAGAAGTCATTGAAGATACTTCAAATGCAATAGATAGTTTAGAGCAGTGCATAGGTAAGAAAGTTTTAAGTTATAGGGCACCTGCGTTTTCTATTGGAGAATCGAATAAATGGGCTTTTGAAGCTATAGCTAATTGTGGAATTGTAAGAGATGCTTCCGTATTTCCTGCAATCCGAGATTTTGGAGGATTTAGCTCTTTTAAATCAAAAGGACCTTCACTCCTTAGCTATAATGAGGCCACGATTAAAGAATTTCCAATTTCAACAATTAAGTTTTTAGGAAGTGAAACAGCCTATTCTGGTGGAGGCTACTTTCGTTTTTTCCCATTGTCTTTTATAAAAAAACAAATGGAACTTCAAGCCTATTCAATGACCTATTTTCACATAGGAGATTTAATTACCGAAACGAAAAGTTTAATGACTAAAAAAGAATTTGAAAAGTATTTCAAAGAAGATGGTAGTTTTTTGAATCGTTATAAACGATATATTAAAAGTAATATAGGGACGAAGGGAGCATATGATAAACTTTCCAAATTAATAAGATCCAAAGAGTTTATCAATTTAGAACAGGCTGATGCTGGGATTGATTGGAACCTCATGCCTAAAATTGAACTGAAATAGTAACAAATAGAGATAGGTTCAGTTTTACCTATGGGTTTTAAGTAAATATAAAGTATTTAATCATAATGTATAAGAGATATTTAAAAAGAATCATTGACTTTATAATAACGCTAATAGCATTTGTGCTGTTTATTCCTATATTTTTTATAGTTTTATTATTACTTATGATTAATAATCAAGGGTTTCCTTTTTTCTTTCAAAACCGACCAGGGAAGGATGAGAAAAACTTTAAGGTAATTAAGTTTAAAACGATGAACGATAAGAAAGATGCAAAAGGGAGGTTGCTACCAGATGCAGAGCGTTTAACTAAATTAGGAGTTTTTGTTAGGAAAACATCTTTGGATGAATTACCGCAATTATTGAATGTTCTAAAGGGAGATATGAGTCTAATTGGACCTAGACCCTTGTTACCAGAGTATTTAGCTATATATACGAAAGAACAAAAGAAGCGTCATCTTGTTAAACCAGGTATTACAGGTTGGGCACAAATTAAAGGAAGGAATGCTATTAGCTGGGAGAGTAAATTTGAATATGATGTTTGGTATGTAGAAAATCTTTCATTCTTTTTAGATCTGAAGATATTTTTTAAGACCTTTGTAAAAGTATTTAAATCGGAAGATATCAGCGCAATAAATCATGTAACAATAGAAAAATTTAATGGGAAAAACTAATATATTAATAACATCAGCAGGTAAAAGAGTTTCATTAGTTAGAGCCTTTCAAAAGGAGTTGAAAAATTACGATAAAGAGTCTAAAGTATATACTGCCGATGCAAACCCTAATCTTTCTTCAGCATGTCATATTTCTGAAAGATCTATTAAATTACCTAAAGTCAATCATAAAAATTTTCTTAAAATATTAATAGCAGAATGTAGTAAAAATGAAATAAAATTAGTCATACCTACTATTGATACTGAATTGTTACTACTTGCAGAAAACAAAGATCTTTTGAAAAGAATGGGAATAGATGTTGTTATTTCTTCATTAGAATTTGTCAAGAAATGTAGAGATAAAAGATTGATCCACGATTTTTTTGATAGCAAAGGAATTGAGGTGGCCAAGGAGTATGATAAAGATCAATTAGAATTTCCACTTTTTATAAAACCAAGTGATGGAAGTAGAAGTGTAGATACTTTTTTTATTCGAACAAAAGAGGACCTAACAGATTACCATTTCCAAAACGAAAAATTTATGTTCCTAGAGTATATTGATCAAACAAAATTCGTAGAATATACGTGTGATTTATATTACAATAAAGAAGGAGAATTAAAATGTGCAGTACCTAGAAAAAGAATAGAAGTTAGAGATGGAGAGGTAAGTAAAGGGAAGACAACCAAAAACGAACTGTTGACTTTAATTAAAAAAAAACTATCAAAAATAGAAGGTGTAAGAGGGTGTTTGACAGCGCAGTTTTTTTTTAATGAAGAAACGAAAAGGATTGTTGCAATTGAAATCAATCCTCGGTTTGGAGGAGGGTATCCTTTATCGTATCGTGCAGGAGCTAATTTTCCAAAGATGTTAATGGAAGAGTATTTTATGAATAAAAAAATAAAGTATTTTGAAAATTGGAAAAAGAATCTCTTAATGTTAAGATATGATGATGAAGTTTTAATCGAGAATTATGTTGAGTAAATGTGTCGTTGTTTTCGACTTAGATGATACGCTTTATTATGAAATTGATTATCTAAAGTCGGCGTATAAAGAAATCTCAAAAGAAATTTCTAAGCAAGCAATACTTCCTTTAAAAGAAGAGATTTTGTTTGAAGAAATGATGGAAGAGTATGTGGGGAAAAGAGATGTTTTTTCAGTGATTTTAAAAAAATATAAAATAAAGGATTTAACGAAAGATGATTTAATCCGGAAATATAGAAATCATAAACCTAAAATTACTTTATCAGAAAACAGATTAGAAATATTACGGTTTTTAAAAGAAAATAATGTCAAAATTGGAATCATAACTGATGGGAGAAGTATAACACAAAGACATAAAATACAAACATTAAAACTAGATGATTTCATTGAAGATCCAGAAGATATTGTTATTTCAGAGGAAATTGGATATGAAAAACCATCAAAGGAGAACTATTTGTTTTTTGAAAATAAATACAAAAACGAGAATACCAAGTTCTTTTATATAGGAGACAATACCAAGAAAGATTTTATAACGCCCAATAAGTTCGGATGGAGAACAATATGTTTAATAGATGAAGGGTTTAATATCCATAAACAAGATTTTGGATTAAAAAAAGAATATTTGCCGCACTATAAGGTTAAAAATATAATTGAAATAAAACATTTAATTTTTGATTTTTAAATTTGTGATAAAACGTTTTTTTGATTTTTCATTTGCAGTTCTGTTGTTAATTGTTTTTAGCGTGCCTTTGTTTATAATATGGATTATAGCATGCTTTGATACGAAATCCAATGGAATTTTTATGCAAGTACGAATCGGCAGATTTAGAGAAGAGTTTTATCTTTATAAGATTAAAACAATGCTCGATAAGGATCGGAAATTTACGCGATACGGCAAATATTTGAGGAAATTTAAATTTGATGAAATTCCACAACTTTTTAATGTATTGCGTGGCGATATGTCTTTTGTTGGGCCAAGGCCAGATGTAAAAGGCTATGCAGATAAATTGGAAGGAGAATCGGCACTGATTTTGAATTTAAGACCTGGAATAACTTGTGCAGCAAGTTTAAAGTATTTTGATGAAGAAGATCAATTAAAAAAAGAAGAAGACCCTTTGCTATATAACAATAAAGTGATTTATCCCGATAAGGTGAAAATAAATTTGAATTATTACTATAATAATAACTTTTGGTTGGACATTAAAATAATAATAAAAACAGTTTTAAGAATAATTAGATTATGAGAATGAAGATATGGCTATCCTCTCCACATATGGGAGGTACTGAAATGACTTATATGCAAGAAGCATATGATACTAATTGGATAGCGCCATTAGGCCCAAATGTAAATGGATTTGAACAAGATTTAGAAAATTATCTTTCTCAGAACTCAAAAGTAGCTTGCCTATCTACAGGTACAGGAGCAATCCATTTGGCGTTGATTTTATCAGGAGTGAAACCTGGAGATGAGGTGCTATGTCAAAGTTTTACCTTTTCCGCATCAGCAAACCCTATTATTTATGTAGGGGCAACTCCTGTTTTTATTGATAGTGAAAACGAAACCTGGAATATGTGTCCTGTAGCATTGGAAAAAGCTATAAAAGAAAGAACATCAAAAAATAAAAAACCAAAAGCGATCATTTTAGTCCATTTATACGGAATGCCGGCCAGAATAGATGAAATTGTAGCGATTGCTAAGAAGTATGAAATTACCCTTATTGAAGATTCTGCTGAGGCATTGGGTTCTAGCTATAAAGGGCAAAAATGTGGGACTTTTGGAGATTTTGGGATTTTATCATTTAACGGAAACAAAATTATAACAACTTCAGGAGGAGGAGCCTTAGTTTGTAGATCAGAAGAATCTAAACAAAAAGCTATTTTCTTAGCTACTCAATCAAGAGATGAAGCTCAACATTACCAACATTCAGAAATTGGTTATAACTATCGAATGAGTAATGTGTTGGCAGGGATTGGAAGAGGTCAAATGGAAGTATTGGATCCCCATGTTGGTTATAGAAGAGCAAATAATTCTTTTTACCAAGAGGTGTTTAAAGATGTTGAAGGAGTAACTGTGTTTAAAGAGCCATCACTGGATTATTTCTCGAATCATTGGTTGTCATGTATTCTAATTGAAGAGAGCACTGCGGGATTCAACAGAGAGAGTCTACGATTGCAGCTTTTAGAAGATAATATAGAGTCTCGTCCGTTGTGGAAGCCCATGCATTTACAACCTGTATTTCAAGATTGTGCATATTATGGAGGAACGGTGGCGGAAGACTTATTTGAAAAAGGCTTGTGTTTGCCATCGGGCTCTAATTTAACAGATGCTGATCGAGAACGAATTGCGGCATCTATTCAGAAAGTACTAAAGAAATAAATAAGATCTGTACTCTAATTTATTTTGTTGTTACAAGCAGAGTGGCGACGTGGTAATCTGTTGTTTCATGAGATTTATCGTGACTCACACTGAGCTTTGTCGAAATGACGTTTTGTCGTTTTTGACGACATCAATCACCAAATGTATTTGTTTTAATACTGGTAGCGGTTACTGTTAAAAAAAACTTTAGGGTCACAGATATTATAGAACCTTGTAGGCTCTATATAATTATTGTAATTTCGCTTTAAACAATTGATTATGTTTCGAAATTTTTTTTTAAAAACACTGAATAAATACGCTTCTAGATGGATTGTACTCTGTATGGATCTATTTTTGGTATCTGTTTCTTTTGTTTTTGCGTATTTCATTCGCTTTAATGCCAGTTTTGATTTTGACACCCAGTATTTAGCAAGTCAATTAATCTTGATAGGCAGTCTATCAATGATAAGTTTTTTATTGGTTGGCTCTTATAAAGGGATCGTAAGACATACGGGAACTAGAGATGTGTTTAATGTGTTTTTGGGTGTGTCATTGTTGGCTGTTTTAATAGTAAGCATTGTTGTATTTAATCGATTTTTTAGTTTGATCTCCGATTTTACGATCCCGATTTCTATCGTGATCATTCATTATTTTGTAAATGTCTTTGTATTGACGATTAGTCGATTTGTTTTTAAAGCATTTTATGAAATTATAACCACTGAATTAGGTGAGGTAACCAATACCTTAATATACGGTGTTGGAGATTCGGGAATGATTACCTACGGAGCTTTAAATAGAGATACCAAGAAAAACTTTGAGGTATTAGGGTTTATAGATGACGATCAAAATAAAATTAATAAGAAAATTGATCGAATAAAAATTTACCCGCTTGAAAAAATCACGATCAATTTTATTAATAAACACAGTATCGATGAGATTATTATTTCCATTCAAAATATAAAAGCTTCTCGGTTGTTAGAAATTACAGATTATTTTATTCAATTGGATGTACATGTGAAAATTGTTCCGCCCTTAACAAATTGGATTGATGGACATTTGGAGTCGAATCAGATACGAGAAATAAAAATTGAAGATCTATTAGAACGAGCGCCTATATTGATTGACAATCCAATCTTACAGAGAGATGTAAACAATAAAGTAATTCTGGTAACTGGTGCTGCAGGTTCAATTGGGAGTGAGATATCGAGGCAGTTAAGTTTGTACAAGCACAAACATTTGGTATTGGTTGATCAAGCAGAATCTGCCTTGTATGAGTTGCAACAAGAGCTCATTCAAAATAATATTTCAAACTTTACGGCAATCGTAGCAGATGTGAGAGATGAGAAGAGAATGCGAAATATCTTTAGAGATTTTATGCCTCAAAAGGTGTTTCATGCGGCGGCTTACAAACATGTGCCATTAATGGAAGACAGCCCTTATGAGGCTGTGAAGATTAACATTCAAGGAACAAAAAACATCGCTGATCTGTCATTAGAATTTCGTGTAGAGCGTTTTGTGATGGTTTCTACAGACAAAGCTGTGAATCCGACCAATGTAATGGGAGCGACTAAGCGAGTGGCTGAAATGTATATTAGTTGTCTAAGTAAGAAAAGTGAGTTTACAAAATTTACAATTACTCGTTTTGGAAATGTTTTGGGATCTAATGGTTCTGTAATTCCATTGTTTAAAAAACAAATAGAAAAAGGAGGGCCATTAACGGTTACTCATAAAGAGATTACCCGATATTTTATGACGATTCCAGAAGCCTGTCGTTTGGTGCTTGAGGCAGGTACCATGGGAGATGGTGGGGAGATCTATATCTTTGACATGGGGAAATCTGTAAAGATCTTTGAGATTGCAAAAAAAATGATCCACCTTTCAGGGTTGAAATATCCAGAAGAAATAGATATTGAAATTACAGGTCTACGACCTGGTGAGAAATTATTTGAAGAATTATTGGCTACAGGCGAGAAAACAATGAATACCTATCATGAAAAAATTATGATAGCAAAAACAGAGGCCTTAAATATTGAATCGACGTTGTTGTTGGTTGATAAATTATGTAATAATAATATAAAAATTGACAATAAGAATTCGGTATCTATTATTAAGGAATTGGTGCCAGAATATATTTCTAATAATTCAATCTATGAAAAGTTAGATAAATCATTTAGTATATGAATTTTTATCTTATTTTCGCAAAAAAAATCATTATATGTTAAAGACTTTTCTTAACGGGCTGTTACTGATTTGCTTAATTTCATTTAGCTCCTGTGTATCTAAAAAAAACATCAATTATTTTCAAAACGATAAAGAACAAGCAGTTAAAAATGTAAAAGGCTTTGCGTTAACGTTTAAATCTGATGATCTCTTGGCAATTAATGTGTCTTCGCAAAATTTGGAAGCTGTGAAACCATTTAATTTACCTACGGTAGCTTATAATACCATAAGCAATTCTGTTAATGGTATGGCTAAACAACAAAGTTATTTGATTGATGCAAACGGATCAATACAGTTCCCCGTATTGGGAAGTTTGAAGCTTAAAGGGTTGTCTAGAAGTGAAGCTATAAGGTTAATTACCTCAAGATTAGAACCGTTTGTAAGCGATGCTACTGTTAATATTCAAATTTTGAATTTTAAAATTAATGTGATGGGTGATGTTCAAAAACCTGGTATGTTTCAAATTCAAAATGAACGCATTACAATATTAGACGCATTGTCATTGGCTGGAGATACAAATATTTCTGGAGAACGTATTGTAGAAGTTAAAAGAGAAACAGAAATGGGAATTGTTACGGGGTTTATAGATTTGAAATCGAATAAATTGTTCGCTTCCCCCTATTTTTATTTACAACAAAATGATGTAGTCTATGTAAATCCAAATAGTTCAAAAATACAATCTGCATCCTACAACCAAAATACTGGCTTATTTATCTCAATAGGCTCTATATTAATTTCTCTAATCTCTATTTTAACAAGATAATATGAATTCTACTTATAAATCTAACAATTTAGAATCTGAGGACTCGCTTAATATTAGAGCTGAAATTGAAAAATATCTGATGCATTGGAAGTGGTTTGTTCTTGGGGGGATACTTGCATTTATTGCAGCATTTTTATACTTGCGCTATGCAACACCACAATATAACGTATCAGCTATTATTTTAATAAAGGATGATAAAAAAAGTGGTGCTTCAGCGGAGTTGGCTGTATTTGAAGATTTAGGATTGGGGAGTTCTGGGCAAAATATTGATAATGAGATTGAGATTATTAAGTCGAGAAAGATAATCGGAGATGTGATTAAAAATTTGGAATTAAATATTTCGTATTTTACTCAAGGCAGAATAAAAGAGACGGAAGTGTATTTAAATACTCCAATGAGAATTTCTTTCTTTAATAAAGAAGAAAATCTTTATAGTTTAGATTCTGTATTTTCAATAACTAAAATTTCTGAAACTCAATTTGAGTTGTTTTCAAAAGTAGGCGATTCTCAAGGGCGATTTATTTTTGGAGAAACCATTCAGAGTAATTTGGGGAGTTTTAAAGTTCAAGATACGGATACAGGAAAGTTGTCTAAGATTGGCATGCCTGTAAAAATTGTGATAACTTCTTTAAATAGATTAATTGATGGCTTTAAAAGTGGTGTATCAGTTTCACCTGTAAATAAAAAATCGAGTGTTGTAAAACTCTCGTTAAATAATGCCGTAAAATTAAAAGCGGAACATTTTTTAGATTCCTTGGTAAGTGCATACAATCGAGATGCTATCTATGATAAAAATCTAGGGGCAAACAAAACTAAAACCTTTATTGATGGTCGGTTGGAATTGGTGAAAAAGGATTTTGATAATGTAAATCTTGAATTAAAAGATTTTAAAACGACAAATAAGGTTACAAATATAGAAGCAGAATCAGAATTGGTTTTAAAATCAATTGTAGATAATAACAAAAACATAATCGAAACGAGTATTCAGTTGTCATTGGCAAATTCGTTGTATACCGATTTGATAGATAATACTTCAGAAAATAACATATTGGCTTCAAATTTAGGCTTGGATGATGCAAGTATAGCAACATCAATAGCTGAATATAATACGTTAGTTCAAAATAAACTTCGATTATTAAGAACTGCCAGTGAATTAAATCCGACAGTGATTAATATAACCAACCAAATTTCTGGAGTAAAATCGAGCTTAGTTCAAAGTTTGAGTAATTCCAAGAAAGGATTAGAGTTGACATTGGAGCAGTTAAGCAAAGAAGATCAAAAAATTAGAGCCAAAATTTCGGGTGTTCCTGTTCAGGAATTGGAATTGGGTAAAATAAAATTACAACAAGAAATTACTTCAGGTTTATATTCTTACTTATTGAAGAAGAAAGAAGAAACGGCAATTTCACTAGCTGTGGCTGTTCCAAATGCGAAGATAATTGACAAAGCGTACGGAAGTAACGCCCCTATTTCTCCTAAGAGGAGAATTATATATCTAGCTGCATTATTATTAGGAATATTAATTCCTTTTGTTATTATTTATTTGAAGAATTTGTTTGATACAAAAATTCACAATAAAAAAGACATTGAAGATAGTTTGTCCATTCCATTTTTAGGGGATGTACCAAAATCTGAAGAGAAATCTAAAATTGTGATTGGTGCTGATGCCCGTTCGAGTACAGCGGAAGCTTTCCGATTAATTCGGACCAACTTAGATTTTATGTTGCCGAATAAAAAAGGGAAAAGTAATACCATTTTTATTACGTCAACAACTAGTGGTGAAGGAAAGTCTTTTATTTCTATAAATGTAGCAGCTTCATTGGCCTTATCTGGTAAAAAGGTGTTACTAATGGGGATGGATTTACGAGCGCCTAAAGTAACGGAGTATTTAGGCTTGTCAGATAGAAAAGGGGTGACGAATTATATAACGAATGAAGAGTTGTCTCTAGATGATTTAATCTTTAAATTAGATGATTATGATAATTTAGACATCATTTCTTCTGGAGTTGTACCTCCAAATCCGGCGGAATTATTAATGACCAAAAGAGTTGAGAATTTATTTACCATAATTAAAGAAGAGTATGATTATATTATTGTAGATACGGCGCCGGTAAATTTAGTAACTGATACTTTGTTGATAGCGAAGTATGCGGATATGTTTATGTATGTGGCGAGAGCTAATTATTTGGATAAACGTTTGTTAGCAGTACCACAAAACTTATATAATGAAAAGAGATTGCCTAATATGGCAATGATATTAAATGCTACAGATCCAAAACGAAGTTATGGATATGGCTATGGTGGTTATGGCTATGGATATGTAGTGATCGAAAAACCTTGGTATAAAAAGATCTTCGATAGATCATAAGAAGAACAACAGGGTACAAATAAAAAAAGGCGCAATTTAAATTGCGCCTTTTTTTATTTTATAAACTTTTTATTGTTTTCCAGTAAATGTGAAATAGATTTACGAACCTTTTCAGTACCAATTTCTTTAAGCAATTCTAAATGATTACCGTGATGGGTGTCTGTACCCACAAAATCATACATGTTTTCATTTAGTAGTTTCGAGCAGATCTTCTGAACATTTTTTCCGTATTGTGGCGTAAGAGATAGTAAATTTAATTGAAACAAGCAACCTGCCTTTTTAAGCTTGTAATAATGTTCAAAATTGCTATGAAAGAAGTTATACCTTTCTGGATGAGCTAATACAGGCTTATATCCCTTTAATTGAATTTCAAAGAGTATTTCATATAGGTTAAAAGGAGCATTAAAATAAGACATTTCTACCAGTATAAAATTATCTTTTAACGTAAGAATATCATCGTTGGCAAGTCTATTGGAGAATTGTTCATCCATCATGTACTCTGCCGCAGCAGAAATATGAACATCTGTGATGTTTTGTTTTAAGAGGGCTGATTTTACTTCCTCCAATTTTTCTTTTATTACTAAAGAACTATTAGGGTAAACGTCGCCTAAAACATGTGGTGTCGTAATAAAATTTTTAATTCCGTAAGAACGCATCTTTTTTATTAAAGTAATTGAATGGTTGATGTCTTTTGCACCGTCATCAATTCCAGGTAATAAATGGGAGTGAATATCCACAAAATCAGTAGGGAATAATTCAGTAAGTGGGAGTTTTTTCCTTTTTAAAAAAAGCATGTAGTAGGGTTTGTAGGTGTAAAAATATGAATTTCATTTTGAATTTATGTAGTTTACTTATAACGAAAACGATGTAGTTTAAATTAACGTTGGTTATTCAATTTTGATATGCTATTTTTGAGAAAATTCTACAGATATGATATTAATAGCGGATGGAGGTTCTACAAAAGCAGATTGGATTGCGTTAGACTCAAATAAAGAAGAGGTTTTTAGAACGCGCACGTTGGGCTTGAACCCTGCTGTAGTGTCTGATACAGAATTGCGAAATCGAATTGTGAATATGTTTCAGTTAATGCAAGTAAAAGAAACGGTTTCTGAAATCCATTTTTACGGGGCTGGTTGTGGCACTCCCAAGCCCGTTGGTATTTTAAAGAATATTTTAGAATCCATTTTCACCAATGCTAAAGTGGTCGTTTCTGAAGATTTATTAGCAGCTGTTTACGCTTCATCTGGAGATGCTGAAGCGATTGTCTGCATATTAGGAACAGGTTCTAATAGCTGTTATTTTGATGGAGAAAACCTAAATGTTACCTCTGCTTCTTTAGGGTATACCATAATGGATGAAGCTGCTGGGAATTATTTCGGAAAAATATTGTTGCGAGATTTCTTTTATAAAAAAATGCCGAAGGCAATTGCAGAGAAATTTGCCGCACAATTTGACCTAGAAGTAGATGTTGTGAAGTTTAATTTATACAGACAGCCCAACCCAAACATGTATTTAGCGAGTTTTGCGAAATTTATGTTCGAGTTTAAAAAAGAGAAATATATTAAGAGAATTATTAAAAAAGGAATTCAATCGTTTTTTCAGTACAGAATTTTACCATTCCAAAAAGATGCCAATACGCCAATTTACTTTATCGGCTCAATAGCTTTTTATTTTAGAGATATTTTAGATAAAGTTGCTGCTAAGCATGATTTGAAAATTACAGATGTGATTCAAAGGCCTATTGACAATTTGGTACAATATCACAAAGAAAAAATTAATCTATAAATAGTCTATAGCTCTTTCTAAGGCCATCCCTCGAGAACCCTTGATTAAAATTTTGTAATTGGTGATGTTGGTTTTTGAAAGATGCTTTTTTAACGCGTCAAAAGAGGCAAACTTTAAATGGGGGGATGTTGTTTGGTTGAATAATTCTCCAACTAATAGGACATTTTTTAATTGCAAAGCTGTGCAATAATCTGAAAGAGACTGATGTTCTTTTGCGCTTTCTTGGCCCAGTTCAAACATATCTCCTAAAATCACCATCTTATTTCTTGAATTAATTAAACTAAAACTATCTAGCGCAGCCTTCATACTTGTAGGGTTAGCATTATAGGCGTCTAGGGTAAGGTTATTTTTATTTTTAGTAGTCAGTATTTGAGATCTATTATTTGTGGGCAAATAGTTCTCTAATGCGTTTTTGATGTTTTCTTGAGTTACCTTGAAATAGAGGCCAAAAGTAATTGCTGCAGTAATGTTGCTGTAATTATATGCGCCAATTAAATGAGTGGATATAACGGCTTGTTCTAAAAATACTTTTACATATGGGTTTGCGTCAATAAGTTTTATTGTGTCCTTAAAAAAAACAGCTTTTATATCGGTTGTTCTGCGAACTTGGATTTCATCCTTAGGGTTAATAAAAACAGTTTTATCAGCCTCTTTTAAGTAAGTATATAGTTCCGTCTTCGCTTCAATTACCCCTTCAAGACTGCCAAATCCCTCTAAATGTGCTTTTCCGAAATTGGTGATGTATCCATAATCTGGTTTTGCAATAGTGCATAAAAAATCAATCTCTTTATGGTGATTTGCACCCATTTCAACGATTCCTATTTCAGTACTTGGGGTCATAGATAATAATGTTAATGGAACCCCTATATGGTTATTTAAATTGCCTACTGTGGCTGTAGTTTTGTATTGAGTAGATAGCACCGTATTAATTAATTCTTTGGTAGTGGTTTTTCCATTGCTACCTGTAAGTCCAATGATAGGAATATTAAGTGTACTTCGATGAAGAGAAGCTAATTGTTGCAACGTTCTAAGTACGTTATCTACGAGAATAATTTTTGATGAAGTTACATATTCTTTCTCGTCAACGATGCTGTAAGATGCTCCTTTATGAAGTGCTTCTTCTGCAAAGGTATTTCCATTAAAATTTTCTCCTTTTAATGCTAAGTAGAGGGTGTTATTTCTAATTTTTCGGGTATCGGTATCAACTAAATAATGTTGACAGTACAATTTGTAGATTTCTTTAATATTCATTTCTTAAATATAAAAAAACCTCATTGTAAAATCGATACAATGAGGTGAATTTGTTTAATTTAGGTTTTATTACCTTCTTGCGTTTCTTGCCGTACGTTTTTTATAGGTCATTGGGCCAACTCTATCAGTTACACATCTAAAACCAATAAAATTTGTAGACATGTATTCTGGTAAATACCTTCTCTGGGCAGGGTCTAACCAGTATTCTCTGTCGCTCCAAGATCCACCTTTATATACCCTTGTATTATCACTAATTAAGGTAGAACGGAATTTTGTGTCGTACTTTTTGGCGATATTCCCAATGCTATCTTTTTCATCTCTTGGTGTTTTTGGAGAGTTATACATAGAGGGTTCTGTTGCAAATTGCTGTAAATCAGATTGATAAAAGCGAGAGGAATTTCTGTCTCCATCACCTAAATTAGAGTTGTTGGCAACAGCATAGTTCCTTCTCATGTAAATTTCATCCTTCGTAATTGGCACATATTTAATACTCCCAGGCAAATACATGGGAACAATTTTTCCATTTTCTAAGGTGTCGTATTCAATAGAGTTTTCGTCTACAATGACAACTTTTCCATCTTTATTAATCATCTTCTTTGTAAAGATGTTTCCTCTGTAGTAATTAAAATCATTTGCTTCCACATCAATATGAGGTCTGTATACATCAGAAACCCACTCGGCAACATTTCCAGACATATCGTATAGTCCAAAAGCATTAGGAGGGTACGATTTTATTTTAATAGGAATATCAGATCCATCGCTACTCCATCCAGATAAACCACTATAGTCTCCTTTAGATTGTTTAAAGTTAGCTAATTGATCTCCTTTGTATCGCTTAGATTTATCTCTCGTATATTTTCCTGCCCAAGCGTACTTTTTTCTTCCTTTAAGGTTATTATACTCTCTAGTCTCAATAATAGACTTTGCGGCATATTCCCATTCAGCTTCTGTAGGTAATCGGTATTTTTGAGCTAAAATTCCATCTGAGGAAGTAACTTGTCTTCCTGTAAATGCCCCTTTGGCAGGTCTTGGGTCTCCTCTTCTTCTTTTTGTATTGCTAGGTAGTCCTTTTTTGTATATGGTAGAATCTCCTTCAAATAATGCATAAGGGTTGTCTAAATATACATCAGTGTCAAAACTATTTTTCCCTTTGAACTGAATAGAGTCCATTTTCCAGATGTTTTTGATTACACCTTTGTCCATTAATATTTTTAGATTTACGGCATTTGTTCTCCATTTACAATATTGTGTTGCTTGCAACCAACTAACTCCTACAACAGGGTAATCTGTATAAGCAGGATGACGTAAATAGTTTTCTGATAGTAAATCTGTATTTCCTAATCCTTTTCTCCAAACCAAGGTATCTGGTAAAACAGAATTATAAATATGTTTATATTTTGGGTCAGAAGGAGGGAAAACACTTTTAGTGTATTGCATAAATAACGAATACTCGGCATTTGTTACTTCTGCTTCATCCATATAAAAAGAACGAATGTGCATTTTTTTGGGAGTCGTATTCCATTCGAACATTACGTCGTCTTGAACTTGTCCCATTGTAAATGTTCCTCCTTCAATAGCTACCATTCCACCAGGTGGTTTAGAACCTTCAAAAGATTTTCCTTTTAAGTAATTTCCATAATCAGGGTTGTTGAACTTCCATCCAGTTAGGGAAGAAGTACACTCTGTACAAGTTTTACATTGAGTAAAAGTTAAACTAACTAGTACTAAAAAAGTAAATTTCAATAAGTTTTTCATGTATCTTATTTAAATTTGTTAAGGGTTTAATTTAGC
>Ga0105356_10000543_pt1 | contig 35792 bp, 34 predicted proteins | sample GOMGulsemesocosm_3_FD_83502 | JGI IMG/M metagenome (GOLD analysis project Ga0105356, IMG submission 83502) | Methane-oxidizing microbial communities from mesocosms in the Gulf of Mexico - GOM9D Gulf of Mexico | ecosystem: Environmental > Aquatic > Marine > Cold seeps | place: Gulf of Mexico...
ATCGCGCCACCCGCGATAATGTCGGACGTTCGATGGCGGTGCTGTTTATCGAACATAAAACGCGTACCCGTTATGTGGAAGTCGATGGCGAATTGATGCCTGAAACGACTAAGTACGTGGAAAAGGGCATTATTAGTTTGGCAACAATTCAGTCAGCGCTGGGTAACCGTTTCCGTATCACCGGTTTAGATAGTCCACAGGAATCATCGGAGCTGTCGCTGCTGCTACGTGCGGGCTCTCTGGCTGCACCGATTTATTTTGTTGAAGAGCGTACCGTTGGCCCGAGCCTGGGGCAGGAAAATATTGATCTGGGTGTGAAGTCGGTACAAATTGGTCTGATGCTGGTACTGATCTTTATGTTGATTTACTACCGGGTGTTTGGCCTGTTTGCCAATATTGCGCTGTGCGCCAACCTGGTATTACTGATTTCTGTGATGTCGATGCTGTCGGCAACTCTGACGTTGCCGGGCATTGCCGGTATCGTGTTGACGGTGGGCATGGCGGTGGATGCCAACGTGTTGATTTTTGCGCGTATTAAAGAAGAACTGGCTAATGGTGTGCCGGTGCAGTCGGCGATTCATGCCGGTTATGAGCGTGCTTTCCAGACTATTTTTGATGCCAATATCACCACCTTGCTAGTAGCGGTGATTCTGTTTGCTGTGGGTACCGGGCCTGTGAAAGGTTTTGCCGTGACATTATCGATCGGTATTGTGACCTCCATGTTTACTGCCATTGTATTAACACGGGCGATGGCGAACCTGATTTATGGCCGACGTAACGTTAAAAAGTTACATATTTAAAGGATTGGCATGTCGATGAAAAATTTTAATTTCGATTTTATGGGCAAGCGCAAGCTTGCCGCAATCCTGTCAATTGTACTGATCGTTGTTGCGATTGCTTCGTTGGCGATTAAGCAGCTGTCTTTTGGTCTGGATTTTACTGGCGGCACGCTGATTGAGGTTAGCTATAACGAGCAGGCGAACCTGAATAAAATTCGTCAGCAATTAGAGCAGGGCGGTTATGAAAAACCTGTCGTGCAGTACTTTGGTGCGGAAACTGAAGTATTGGTACGTTTGCCGCAGGGTTACAGTCAGGAAGTGGGTGCTGAAGTATTGGCTGCGCTGAGTGCGCAGGGGCAATACGACGTGGAGCTACGTCGGTCCGAGTTTGTTGGCGCTCAGGTTGGTGAAGAGTTACGCGAGCAGGGCGGTTTAGGCATGTTGCTGGCGCTGGCCGTGGTAATGGTTTATGTGGCGCTACGCTTCCAGCTTAAATTCTCATTGGGCGCCGTTGTGGCGCTGGGGCATGATGTGCTGATTGTGCTGGGTGTGTTTTCGTTATTAGGGTGGGATTTTGATTTGACCGTATTGGCGGCATTGCTGGCGGTTATCGGTTACTCCCTTAACGATACCATTGTGGTGTCGGATCGGATTCGTGAAAATTTCCGTAAGATGCGTAAGGGAACAGCCACCGAGATCATCAATAAATCACTCAACCAGACGCTGGGTCGTACGCTGATCACCTCGTTAACGACTATTATGGTGTTACTCGCGTTGGCGGTGTTTGGTGGTGAATTGATTCGCGGCTTCTCAGTGGCATTAATGATTGGCGTGCTGGTGGGAACCTATTCCTCAATATATGTCGCGGCTAATATTCTCCTGGTATTGGGTATCAGTAAAGATGACTTGATGGTGCCGGTCAAAGAGGGTGCTGAGCAGGATGAACTGTCGCCTTAACCAGCTATCCGCCTTTTTGAGGATTTGATTAAAAGAGGCCCGCGAAATCATATCGCGGGCTTTTTTGTTTAAACTTTTTGTGTGCTTATTGGGCGCCAAGTGATGAGTAATGTTAGATTTAAAAAATATTAGAATTGTACTAATTGATACCAGCCACCCCGGTAATATCGGTGCGGCAGCGCGCGCTATGAAAAACATGGGACTTGATAAACTGTATTTAGTCGCACCACAAAAATACCCTGATGATCAGGCCGTTTGGCGTGCATCCAGCGCCGGTGATGTGCTTGATAAAGCGGTGGTTTGTGAAAGTCTGGATGAGGCAATCGAAGGCTGTCAATTAGTATTGGGTACCAGTGCGCGAGATCGCAGTATGCCCTGGCCGCTGATGGACCCCCGACAAAGTGCTGAAACAGTGATGAATGAGCCTGATGATCATCAGGTGGCTATTCTGTTTGGTCGCGAAGATCGTGGCATGACCAACGAAGAGCTGCAGCGTTGTCATTTTCATTTGCAGATTCCGGCTAATCCAGAATACACATCACTTAATTTGGGCACGGCGGTACAAGTGGTGTGTTATGAATTGCGTATGGCGATGCTTAATAAAGCAGGCCTTAAGGAAGCGTGGGATTGGGAGAAGGAATGGGATGTTGAGGCTGCCTCGGCCGATGAGATGCGCTATTTCCTGGAGCATTTTGAGGAAACACTGCTGGCGCTAGACGTTATAAACCCTAAACGGCCACGGCAGTTAATGCCGCGAATGAAACGCCTGTTTATACGCAGCCGAATGGATAAGCTGGAAGTGAGTATTATGCGCGGCGTATTAACAGCTGCTCAGAAGCTGCTTAAAAAAGATTAATCTGGGCGAAATTTTTTATGTCCAGGGCTTCTCTTGTCGGGCGCTAAAATTTTTCAGACAATAAGCCGGGCAGTCGTACAAAGGTTATACGCTAACTAGCAGTGTTGATTGTTAATGGTGGTGATGGTCGTCTTCGGTTGGTTTGTGGAAGGCTTCCTGCAGATTGTTCAGAGTGTTGATATAACGATCGAGGGCTGTTCTGGCTTCTTTTGCGTTGCTAAAAGGCCCTTTTGAGTTGCCGCCGCGGATCAGAAAATACCACGCGTCACCTGAAAAATAGAGGCGGTCACTACGGAAAGGGAAGTGACCGGTTTCGCCAGCACGCTGTTGCACTACCTGTTTCATATTTTGTTCCGTGATTCGAGTTAAAGTCATCGATCCTTCGAAAAGGGAACGGAGAACGTCCAAGTAAGTCCGACAGTCCACATTAGAGTAAAGTGTAGACACTTTTTATAAAAGGTAAAGCGGCAGATCCAGCTGCTATTGGAAGAGTTAAAATATTGCATGTTTGAAAAACTGAAAGAAGAAATAAATTGCGTGTTTGATCGTGATCCGGCGGCCCGTAATGTGTTCGAGATATGTACTACCTACCCTGGTTTGCATGCGATTTTTATACACCGGGTTAGTCATTGTCTGTGGCGCAATAATTGGAAGTGGCTGGCGCGGATGCTGTCCACTTTTGCGCGATGGGTGACCGGTATTGAAATTCATCCTGGTGCGAAAATTGGCCGTCGTTTTTTTATCGACCATGGCATGGGTGTGGTGATTGGTGAAACTGCCGAAGTGGGCGATGATGTCACCCTTTATCACGGTGTAACACTTGGGGGCACGACCTGGAATAAAGGTAAGCGTCACCCCACCTTACAAGACGGAGTGGTGGTAGGTGCTGGAGCCAAGGTGTTAGGGCCGATTCTAATAGGGCGTAACGCCCGTATTGGATCCAACGCTGTGGTGACTAAAGAGGTGCCAGATGGTGCTACTGCGGTCGGAATTCCCGGCCGGATTATTATCAAAGAGCAGCAACAGAAAAAAGATGGGGCGGCGGAAAAACGTCGTCAGGATATGGCCAGCCGTATGGGCTTTGATGCCTATGGTGTAACGCAGGACTCGCCTGATCCGGTAGCCAAATCTATCCATGCCATACTGGATCATATGCACGCGGTAGATAACCGTTTGGCTAATATGTGCAAGGTGTTAACAGCAATGGATGCCAATTTTAAAGCTGCTGACCTTCCGGAGTTAAAGTGCGCGGCATTTGATGAGGGGGCGACGGAGTCCGTAAAGGACAACGACGAGCCTAAAGACTAGTCGTTAAACTGGCTTGAGGGGCTGTTGAATTCAGGGTGAGATAACGATTTTTCGATAGCCCGTTTCCAGGAAGTATACCTATTCTGCTATACTTGACTAATTTGGTGGGTTTTAGCATAATGCGCGCACTTAAGAAGCAATGAGTGGCCATTATGCGTTTAACTACAAAAGGCCGTTATGCGGTAACCGCAATGTTGGATGTTGCGCTTTACAGTGAAAATGGACCCGTCAGTTTGTCTGATATCTCAGAGCGTCAGGATATTTCACTGTCATATTTAGAGCAATTGTTTTCTAAATTGCGTCGCGGTGAGCTGGTCAGTAGTGTGCGTGGGCCAGGCGGAGGCTATCAGCTAGCTCGTCAACTTGAAGATATCTGCGTTGCAGAAATTGTTGACGCGGTTAATGAGTCGGTTGATGCAACACTTTGTAACGGCGATAACAACTGCCAGCACGGACATGCTTGTCTCACCCATAATTTGTGGGACGATTTGAGTCACCAGATTCATGATTTTCTCAGTAACATTAGCCTGAAGGATTTGGTTGAGCGGCGCGAAGTGCGTGCTGTGGCAACCCTTCAGAAGGAGCATGCCAAACATGCTCAGCAGGACTTGATTCAGATGGAAACAAGTCTCTAGTTTGTGAACAATTTTTGGAGTTTTAATTAAATGCACTTGCCTATTTATCTCGATTATTCAGCTACCACTCCAGTTGATCCACGTGTAGCCGAAAAAATGATGGAATGTCTGACACTTGAAGGTAACTTCGGTAACCCGGGTTCACGCTCACATATCTTCGGCTGGAAGGCTGAAGAAGCGGCTGAGACAGCACGCAGACAGGTTGCTGATCTGATGAATTGTGATCCGCGTGAAATCGTATGGACCTCTGGTGCGACTGAATCTGATAACCTGGCCATTAAAGGTGCGGCTCACTTTTACAACAAAAAAGGCAAGCACATCATCACTTCCAAGGTTGAGCACAAGGCGGTATTGGATACCTGTCGCCAGCTGGAACGCGAAGGTTTCGAAGTGACTTATCTTGATCCTGATGTTGACGGAATTATTCAGCCTGAAGCAGTTGCCGACGCTATTCGCGAAGATACTGTGATCGTGTCGTTGATGCACGTGAACAATGAAATTGGTGTCATTAACGATATTGCAGCGATTGGCGAAATTACGCGTAGTAAAGGCGTGTTATTGCATGTTGATGCAGCACAAAGTGCGGGTAAAGTAAAAATTGACCTTGAGAATATGAAGGTTGATTTAATGTCCGTCTGTGCACATAAAATCTACGGACCTAAAGGTATTGGCGCGCTGTATGTTCGTCGTAAGCCTCGTGTACGTATTGAAGCGCAAATCCACGGTGGTGGGCATGAGCGCGGTATGCGTTCCGGTACGTTGGCGGTTCACCAGATTGTAGGTATGGGTGAAGCTTTCCGTATCGCGCAGGAAGAGTTCGCTGAAGAAGATGCGCGTCTTAGAAAACTTCGCGACATCATGTTGGACGGCTTCAAAGATATGGAAGAAGTACACCTCAACGGTCACGCTACACAGCGTGTGCCAGGTAACCTGAATATCAGCTTTAACTTTGTAGAAGGTGAATCGCTGATTATGTCCTTTAAGGATATCGCAGTGTCTTCAGGTTCAGCTTGTACATCAGCTAGTTTGGAGCCCTCTTACGTGCTACGTGCTATCGGGCTTAATGATGAAATGGCGCATAGCTCTATCCGTTTTGGTATCGGCCGTTTTACTACCGAAGAAGAAATTAAATACGTGATTGGTCATGTTCGCGAAGCAGTGGAAAAACTGCGTGAACTTTCACCTCTCTGGGAGATGTATAAAGATGGCATCGATCTGGAACAGGTACAGTGGGCTGCTCACTAAGTAGTAGCTACACATTATAATTATTGAAGGCTGGAGGGTAAGACCATGGCATATAGTGATAAAGTTTTAGACCATTATGAAAACCCACGTAATGTTGGCGCGCTGGATAAAAATTCTGAAAGCGTAGGTACTGGCATGGTTGGCGCGCCAGCTTGTGGCGACGTAATGCGTCTGCAAATCCAGGTTGATGAAAACGACGTCATCTCTGATGCGAAATTTAAAACCTACGGTTGTGGTTCTGCGATTGCGTCCAGTTCTCTGTTAACCGAATGGGTTAAAGGTAAAACGCTGGAAGAAGCAACGTTGATTAAAAATACCGATATTGCTGAAGAATTGGCCTTGCCGCCGGTTAAAGTACACTGTTCTGTGCTGGCTGAAGACGCCATTAAAGCGGCGATTAGCGACCTGCAAAGTAAACGTTCAAACGATAGTTGATCTTAAGATCACAGAATACCGGGAGCACATATGGCTATTACAATGACTGAAACAGCTGCTGAACACGTCAGCAAACACCTTGCCCAGCGTGGCAAAGGTTTAGGTATTCGCGTTGGCGTACGCACCAGTGGTTGTTCAGGGTTGGCCTATGTGCTTGAGTTTGTTGATCATGCTGATGAAGGCGACCAGGTTTTCGAAGATCGCGGTGTTAAAGTCGTGGTTGACGAGAAGAGCCTGGTTTATCTTGATGGCACTGAGCTGGACTTCGTTACTGAAGGTCTCAATGAAGGTTTTAAATTCACCAATCCCAACGTAAACGGTGAATGTGGTTGTGGCGAGAGCTTCAACATATAACCTCGGGTAATATCCGGCACTCTTGAATGGCCTCGCATTTATCTGTGCAGGCCTCTCTGATATCATCGCACCTCCCGCACTAACCCTGATTACATGGCGAGCTTTCTGTGTCTTTAACAGATAATTATTTTCAGCTGTATGATTTGCCTGAGCAATATTCGCTTGATGACAATGCCCTGCGTGTAACCTATCGCGATTTGCAGCGTAAAACCCACCCGGATAAGTTTGCTCATGCCTCTCAGCAAGAGCAGCTGCTTGCCGTGCAATACGCAGCAATCATTAATGATGCCTACGATGTGCTGACCTCTTCTCTTAAGCGCGCCATTTATATGCTGAAGTTGAAGGGCTTTGAAATCGATCCGCAACAGTCGGCGGCAATGGATCCTCTGTTTTTAATGCGGCAGATGGAGTTGCGTGAAGAGCTGGAAAATGTATCTCGCGTTGATGATCCTGAGACCGCGCTGGAGAAAATTTCCGAGCAGCTTGAAAGGGAGTTGGAAGATTTAGAGGAAGGCTTTGCCGCGCAGGTTGAAGTGCTCAATGATTCAAATGCTGTGGCGGCTCAAGATACGGTAAAAAAGATGCAATTTGTGGTTAAGGTTCAATCTGAAGTTGAGCACCTTGAGCATGAATTGCTGGATGTTTGATTTTATATTTTAAAGCGTGTCGCGCGGTGTTTTGCGCAGTACTGTTTTGTACAGAATAGCTTGCAGAGATTTATTGATGGCCCTATTACAATTATCTGAACCTGGCATGAGTCCTATGCCCCACCTGCGTAAAAACGCAGTGGGTATTGATTTAGGCACGACTCATTCGTTGGTTGCGACAGTACGCAGCGGTAGTGCCGAGGTTATTGCTGATCATCAAGGGCGCAAGTTGCTGCCATCGGTGGTGCACTATGCGCCAGAGCTTGATGGCCTGGAACAAATCACCGTGGGTGATGATGCCAGAACGCAAGCTGTTGGAGATCCGCTGAATACCATTATCTCTATCAAGCGTTTGATGGGACGCGGCGTTGAAGATGTCAGTACCTTTGACCATCAAATGCCCTACCGTTTTGTCGAACAGAATAGTTCTGGTATGCCGATTATTGAGACAGCGGCGGGCAATGTTAGCCCTGTTCAGGTGTCGGCAGAAATTCTTAAGGTGCTTGCCCAGCGTGGACGAGAAGCTTTGGGCGAAGAGCTGGAAGGCGCGGTGATTACGGTGCCCGCGTATTTTGATGAAGCGCAACGTCAAGCCACTAAAGATGCCGCTACATTGGCGGGTTTGAATGTGTTGCGGTTGCTTAATGAGCCCACCGCTGCTGCGATTGCCTACGGTCTTGATCAGGGCGATGAAGGCATTGTTGCGGTGTATGATTTGGGCGGTGGAACCTTTGATATCTCCATTCTAAGGTTGCAGGCTGGCGTATTTGAAGTGTTATCCACGGGCGGTGATACGGCGTTAGGCGGTGATGATTTTGACCGCGCTATTGCCGAGTGGATACTCACAGATTCTCAGTATGAAAAGAATGTAACGCCAAGCCTAAGTCGTGAATTGATGGAAAGCGCACGTTCAATTAAAGAGCAGTTATCCGCGCAGGATGTTGTCAACGCAACTATTGAGCAGGGTGATTTTAGTTGGCAGGGTGAGTTAACCCGGGCCTGGTTTGACGGTTTGATCGAGACCCTTGTGGCGCGAACCTTGAAGGTCTGTAAAGGTGCGTTGCGTGACGCAAAAGTTAAAGTCAAAGATTTGGTTAATGTGGTGATGGTCGGTGGCTCCACACGCGTACCCTATGTGCGACAGCGGGTTGGTGAGTTGTTTGATCGTGATCCCATGGTCGATATTGATCCTGATCTGGTGGTTGCGACAGGTGCTGCGTTGCAGGCTGATGTGCTGGTGGGTAACAAAAGCAGTGATGATATGTTGCTGCTGGATGTGAACCCGTTATCGCTGGGCATTGAAACCATGGGTGGATTAGCTGAAAAAATCATTCCGCGTAACGCCACGATTCCTATTGCCAAGGCGCAGGAATTTACCACCTACAAAGATGGTCAAACTGCGATGGCTGTTCATGTGGTGCAGGGGGAGCGAGAACTGGTTGCTGATTGCCGGTCGCTGGCACGATTTGAGCTGCGTGGTATTCCTCCGATGGTTGCTGGTGCGGCGCGCATTTTGGTGACCTTTCAGGTGGATGCCGATGGCCTGCTGAGTGTGTCGGCCAAAGAGGTGACCACGGGTATTGAGAGTAATGTGACCGTTAAACCGTCCTATGGCCTGGAGGAAGAGCAGGTCACTCAGATGCTTAAGGACTCAATTGCCCATGCTAAAGATGACGTGCAGGCACGACAGTTACGTGAGAAGCAGGTTGATGCCGATGGCTTGTTGGCAAGTATTGAAAATGCGCTGGCGGAGGATGGCGGAACGCTGTTAAACGCTGCAGAGCGAGAAGAGATTGAAGTGGCGCTACAGCGTCTGCGTGACGTTGCGGTTGGTGATGACCTACATGCAATTGCGCGTGAAATTGACAAGGCCGGTCAGGCCAGTAATGAATTTGCAGCGCGCCGTATGGATGCCAGTATCAAACAAGCGTTATCTGGTAAGTCGATCGATGCAATAACAGTGGATAAAGAGGATTAGTCTATGCCACAGGTGATTTTTTTACCGCATCCGGAAATCTGTCCTGAAGGGGCGGTGCTGGAGCTTGAGTCTGGTGTGAATTTGATTGAAGCGGCACTACATGAAGATATTGATATTGAGCATGCCTGCGAAATGTCCTGTGCCTGCACAACCTGTCATGTGATCGTGCGCGAAGGTTTTGAAACGCTGCCTGAATCCGATGAGCTTGAAGACGATATGCTTGATAAGGCATGGGGGCTGGAACCTGAGTCGCGTCTTGGCTGTCAGATTATTCTGGGCGATGAAAATTTAGTGATCGAAATTCCCAAGTACACTATTAATCAGGTGTCGGAAGCCAAGGTTTAGCCGCTTGCTGAAAAACTAACTGCGTGGCCGCTGCGGCGTTAAAACCAGGCTCAAAATGCTCATTTATGACATATAAACTCCGCTTTTTCGCCTGATTTTGCCTTGCATCACCTGCCTCGTTAACGTTTTACAACAACCTGTCGAGAATAATTGAGGATTTAAAAATGAGTCTAAAATGGTTGGATGTGCTGGATATCGCCATTGAGTTAGTTGATAACCATGAAGATGTTGACCCGCGTTATGTGAATTTTGTTGATTTGCGCAACTGGGTGATGGAGCTTGAAAATTTTGACGATGATCCTGCGCACTGCGGCGAAAAAATTCTTGAAGCGATTCAAGCAGCCTGGATTGAAGAAATGGATTAGTAAATAGCTGACGCGAGTTAAGTTATTTTATTAGACGGTGCCTAGAGGCACCGTTTTTTGTTTTTGAATGAGCTAACTCATTGACAAATCATCATATTATTTTAATGCCAAAAAACGTATAATATGCGCCTTAAAAATTTTAACCCCCTAAAGTCATACAATTTTGGAGACGAAAGTCCATGGCAGTTGAACGCACTCTATCTATTATCAAGCCAGACGCAGTAGCAAAAAACGTAATCGGCAAAATCTACAGTCGTTTCGAAACTAACGATCTGAAAATCGTTGCTTCTAAAATGATGCACATGGACGATGCTAAAGCAGGTGGTTTTTACGCTGAGCACAAAGAGCGTCCTTTCTTTGGTGACCTGGTTGAATTCATGACGTCTGGTCCTGTGATTGTTCAGGTTCTGGAAGGCGAAGGTGCTGTTGCTAAAAACCGTGACCTGATGGGTGCAACTAACCCAGCTGAAGCGGCTGCAGGCACTATCCGTGCTGATTTCGCACAGTCTATCGATGCTAACGCAGTACACGGTTCTGACTCTACTGATTCAGCGGCACGTGAAATTGCGTATTTCTTCGCTGCTGACGAAATCTGCCCACGTTAAGAGCTTTTGCTTTTAATGGTTTGATCTCGATTTATTTGTAATTTCTAAAGTAATAGGCAGCCGATATGACTGACTCAGTAAACAAAGTTAATCTACTCGGTATGCCAGTCGAGAAGCTGGAAGCTTTTTTCCTTGAAATCGGGGAGAAAAGCTTTCGTGCTAAACAGGTCATGAAATGGATTCACCACTTTGGTGTGTCTGATTTCAATGACATGACGGATTTGGGCAAGGCGTTGCGTGAGAAACTTAGCGATATTGCCGAGATTCGTGGTCCAGAAGTGGTCTATGAAGGTGTCTCCAAAGACGGTACCCGCAAGTGGGTAGTGAAGGTCGAGGGCGGCAGCAGCGTAGAAGCTGTACTGATTCCTGAAGGCAAGCGCGCCACCCTGTGTGTATCTTCTCAGGCCGGCTGTATTTTGGATTGTAGTTTTTGCTCCACCGGTAAGCAGGGTTTTAACCGCAATCTAACGACGGCTGAAATTATTGGTCAGGTGTGGATTGCCAGTAAAGCCGTTACCGAACGTCCTGGTGCCAATGATCAGGCGATCACCAATGTGGTGATGATGGGCATGGGCGAGCCGTTACTTAACTTCGATAATGTGGTGGATGCCATTCACATTATGATGCAGGACTGGGGTTACGGTATTTCCAAGCGTCGCGTCACTCTGAGTACCGCGGGTGTAGTGCCTGCGTTGGATAAGTTGCGTGAAGTGCTGGATGTTTCATTAGCCATTTCCTTGCATGCACCGAACGATGAACTGCGTAACCAGTTGGTGCCACTGAATAAAAAATATCCTATCAAAGAATTGTTCGCGGCCTGTCACCGCTATCTTGAGGTATTAGGTGAGCGTCGGGTGATCACGGTTGAATACACACTAATCTCCGAGGTGAATGACCGCCCGGAGCACGCCCGTGAACTAGCTCAGATATTACGTGAGCTGCCTTGCAAAGTGAATTTGATTCCCTTCAATCCATTCTCGTTATCGGATTACAAACGGTCGTCACGTAATGCCGTTAAAGCCTTTCAGGATATTTTGATCAACGCGGGCTATACCGCTACTATACGCAGCACGCGTGGTGATGATATTGATGCTGCCTGCGGTCAGCTGGTGGGGCAGGTCGAAGATAGAACGCGCCGTAGTAGCCGCTATATTAACGCGGCCAATATTAACTGAGTTTACTAACCTGCCGATAACAGGGACGGTTTTCCTTGTGATAGCGGTCGCTGGTCTATAATAAACAGCAGCAATAATATGCAACTGTTTGTTTTCAGCTGCTTTATACACCTTCAGGCTAAGAGAACGACATGAAAAGTAAACCAACCTGTGTTGGAACGACTGTCTTTATGGGTAAGTGCGCGGCGCTTTTGTGTTTAGTATTATTGACGGGTTGCGTAACAACGACTGATTCACGTTTTGCTAATAATGCGAATGAAGAGCAAGCGTTACAAAAGTATACCGATCTGGGATTGGTGTATCTCAAGAAGGGTGATACGCAAGAAGCCATGCGCCCATTAAAACGCGCATTGGAAATTGATCCTAAATCAGCCGATGTTCATGCCGCCTTTGCGATGTTGTTCCAGTTAGAAAACGATACTCTGCTGGCAGAGAAATATTTTCATAATGCGTTGAAATATAGCTCAGGTGTCAATAAAACGCGTATTCGAAATAATTATGCAAGCTTCCTGTTTAAAACGGAGCGCTTAATTGACGCCTGTGAGCAGTTACAGCTCGCTAGTGAAGATGCTTTCTATGAGCGTCGTTCTACCGTGTATGAGAATCTCGGTGTTTGTTATCAGCGCTTAGGTAAAAACAGTGATGCCTTGGCTGCCTATAAACGTGCTATTGATATTGACGACACTCGTGCTCGGGCTTTGCTCGAAGCTTCATACCTGCAGTTTCAGAGCGGCAACTTTGACCAAAGCGGCCAATATCTCAGCAGCTTTCAGCGTATGGTTCGTTACCGTATGGCGTCTAACAGCCCCAAAAGTTTGTGGTTGAATGTAAAGCTGGCACGTTACAAAGGTGATCGAAATGGCGAAGCAAGTTATGCGCTCAAACTGAGAAACCTGTTTCCTGATTCCCCTGAAAATAAAAGCCTGTTGAAAGGCGGATAAGTGAGCAACCTGGCCGAAAAATTACCTGAACAGCAAGTCGCGACAGCCGATTTAACTCTTGTTGTAACTCAGAGCAGCGTTGGTGAGCAGCTTAGAAAAGCACGTGAAAAACGTGGCTGGAAGCCTGTTCAGGTCGCCCAGCGATTAAACCTTACGGAACGTTATATTGCCGCTATTGAAGCGGATGACTTTGCTTTGTTACCCGGAACCACCTTTGTTCGTGGTTATCTGCGTAACTATGCGCAATGTGTTGGGCTTGATAGTGATAGCATTCTTTGTGCCTATGAGCAGTATATGAAAGCTAGTTCTGAACCTGTCAAACTGCGTAAACGTGAACGGTTAAAGGCTTTTTCTACGGCTCCGTTAATGCGCGCCCTGGGCGGGCTGTCGGTGCTACTGTTTGTGCTGACATCGATGTATTGGTGGCGTAGCGAGCATCAAACAGTCGTGTCACCGACTACTGCTCAAATGACGGTGGTGGAAGTGGCAACCGTTGAGGGTGAAACCAAAGTGGAAACCCTTGATATGAACGCCCCTCAAGTCACTAATGACATTGATCTTCGAAGTGTTGGTCAGTCAGCAGGCGCTTCCACATTATCTTCTGTATCCACTCTGGCTGCGTCAGAGTCAGGGGATGTATTGGTGGTGGAGTTTGCCGATAGTAGTTGGTTAGAGATTCGCAATAGCCGTGGTGAGGTGCTGTTCAGTGGTATGAAGCAGGGTGGAGAAAAATTACAGCTCACCAGCTTGACCCACTTTGATATAGCAATAGGCAATGCAGCGGCCGTCAAACTATCATACAATAGTGCGCCGGTTGATCTATCAAGCTACACCCGCAATGGCAATGCCGCTGAATTACAGCTTGGCATGTGACTTACCACTGAGGATGTGATCAGACCTTCCTGATATTCAGGTGAGCCATGTGGCTCTTTCTCCTGAATCCAATAGTAACTCTAACTTGTTGAATTAAGGATTACGCCTTGGCAAAGATTAAAGCCATCCGAGGTATGAATGATATTCTGCCTGCTGAAACAGCCACCTGGCAGTACCTCGAAGAAACCGTATTACGGGTGCTGAAACGCTATGGTTATCAGCAGATCCGTATGCCGATTGTGGAACAGACAGAGTTGTTTAAACGTTCCATCGGCGAAGTCACAGATATCGTTGAAAAGGAAATGTATACCTTTGATGACCGTAATGGTGAGAGCCTGACGCTGCGTCCCGAAGGTACGGCTTGTTGTGTGCGGGCCTGCGAAGAACACGGTCTGCTGTATAACCAGGTACAGCGGTTATGGTACAGCGGCCCAATGTTTCGCTACGAACGTCCGCAAAAGGGGCGTTACCGCCAGTTTCATCAGATTGGTATTGAAACCTTTGGCATGAGCGGCCCTGACATTGATGCAGAATTAATTCTTATGAGTGCGCGATTGTGGCGTGAACTGGGCTTGCTGGATCATGTTACGTTGGAAATTAATTCTCTGGGCAGTGCTGAGGCGCGTGCTCGTTACCGTGATGAACTGGTAACGTATCTGGAAGCACGGGTTGACCAGTTGGATGCTGACAGCCAGCGTCGCATGAGCAGTAACCCGTTACGTATCCTGGATAGCAAGAACCCGGATACTCAGGCGGTACTGGATGGCGCACCTAATTTTAAAGATTATCTGGACAGCGAGTCCTCTGAGCATTTTAGTGCCTTGTTGGGCATGCTTGATGCGACTGGCATAGCCTATCGTGTTAATCCGCGTTTGGTGAGGGGGCTCGATTATTACAGTAAAACTGTTTTTGAATGGGTGACTACCGAATTGGGCGCGCAGGGTACGGTTTGTGCTGGTGGGCGATACGATGGTTTGGTAGAGCAATTGGGCGGTAAGGCAACACCTGCCGTTGGTTTCGCCATGGGTGTTGAGCGGCTGGTATTAATGCTACAAACTTTGCAGCTGGTGCCTACAGCACTGGATACGACTGCCGATGTCTATATTGCCTCGGTAGGTGATGGTGCGGCGAATGCTGCGCTGCAACTTGCCGAGGTGCTGCGCTCTGACTCAGCTCAGCTGCGAGTGCAGGTTAATTGTAGCGGTGGTGGTTTTAAAGGGCAGTTAAAGCGAGCGGATAGAAGCGGTGCTGAATATGCCGTACTGATCGGTGAGGAAGAGTTAGCGCAAGGTGTTGTGACTGTTAAGCCCTTGCGCGGCGGTGAACAAGCAAGCGTGGCGAGTGATGACTTGCCGGCGTATTTTAATTCATTAAAAACACAATAAGTTTCGGAGTATCCAGGTGGAAACGTATCGTACTGAAGATGAACAGGTAGCAGCACTTAAGCGCTGGTGGAAGAGTAACGGCACCTCCATTTTGGTGGGTATTGCGCTGGCAGTTTCGGCCATTTTTGGTTGGCAGAGTTGGCAGGATAATCAGCGTGTTGCGGGCGAAGAGGCTTCTGAGCTTTATTTTAACCTGCTCGAAGCGGTGACTTTGAATGATAGTGCTCAAACCTCAACCGTAATGCACCTGGTTAATCTACTTCAAACTGAGCACGGTTCATTAACCTATGCGCAGTATGCGGCCTTGCTGGCCGCTAAACAGGCGTTACTTTCGGATGATCTTGAGCTTGCCGAACAGCAGTTGACCTGGGCCTCTGAGAAAGCAGAGCAGGGCAGTTCGCTTCACAAAATAGCGACTTTACGTTTAGCTCGGGTGATTTCTGCTCAGCCAGGAGAAGAAAAACTGCTGCGTGCGCTAGCATTAATCGAACATGTTGATGCAGGCACACATACTGCGTCCTTTGAAGAAGTTAAAGGTGATCTGTATCGGATGCTGGGACGTGAAGATGACGCGCGTAATGCTTATAAAACGGCAGCCACTGCGCTAGAAAATAGCGGTGAAAACCGTATGTTTCTGAAGATGAAACTCCATGATCTGGCCGTTGCCGGGGAGCGTTAGATGGAAAGTATGTGCCGATTCTTTGTAGTTGCCTCACTGTTATCTTTGCTGCCAGGTTGCGCGCTATTTTCCAGTGACGAGGAAGTAGGGTTCGAACCCTCACCGTTGGTTAAGTTTGAAGCTCAAGCGACATTGGACAAGCAGTGGTCGGCTAAAGTGGGCAGTGGTGTCGGTGACTCCTATCTTAAGCTCACGCCTGCTATCGATGGTGATGTGATTTATGCTGCCGACGCTAACGGTGTGGTCGCTGCTTTTGATCGCGTTACGGGTGAGCGTCAATGGCGAGTAAGCTTGAAAGAGGATTTGAGTGGCGGTGTTGGCGCTGCTTTTGATGTTGTCTTAGTGGGTACAAGCAGTGGTCATTTATTGGCGCTAAGTCAGGATGACGGCAGTCAGCTGTGGCGAGTGCCTGTTTCCAGTGAAATATTGTCTGCGCCTAAAACTAATGCCAATGTGGTTGTGGTGCAGACGCTGGATGAAAAAATTTATGGCTTTGATCATGCGACCGGTGAACGGCGTTGGCAGTATGAAAGTAGTGCCTCCACCTTGTCTCTGCGTGGTACTAGCAGCCCGGTATTAACATCCGAAGTTGCTATTATGGGTATGAGTAATGGCCAGATTGTCGCGCTTAATCCGGATAGCGGTGCTTTGTTGTGGAAACAGCGGGCCAGCGTTCCAAAGGGGCGTTCTGAATTCGAACGTATGACAGATGTAGACGGCGACTTACTATTGGCAGGTGATACTCTTTACGCTACTAGTTTCCAGGGTTTTGTTGTGGCCTTTAATGTCAGTACGGGGCGGCCTCTTTGGCGTCGTGAATTATCCAGCTTTCATGGTCCGGATGAAGGCTTAGGTAATTTGTATATCAGCGATGCCAGCGATCAATTGCATGCTTTGGATCAGTCCAATAACGAATTGGTTTGGAATCAGAAGGCACTGGTGCATCGAGAAATTACGGCGCCGGTTACCTTTTCTAACTATGTTGCGGTCGCTGATGGTGAAGGTTATTTACACGTACTTTCGCAGCGTGATGGTAGTTTTGTGGCGCGTAAAAAGATCGATGGCGGTGGTGTTCGTTCTGCCCTGCTAGCTAAGGGTAAAACACTTTATGTTTACGGCAACAGCGGTAAATTGGTCGCTTTGAACGTCGAATAACATCTTCGCAAGCTGGTTTGTGTGTAAACTGGCTTGAATAACTATTTTTTGCTGGTTTGTTTTCGAGCAGATCAGTGATCTTTCACAGGTTTAGGTCATGATACCAGTCATCGCAATTGTGGGTCGTCCCAATGTTGGGAAATCCACGCTCTTTAACCGTTTGACGAAATCGCGTGATGCGCTGGTAGCGGATTACGCTGGTTTAACTCGTGATCGTAAATACGGTGAGGGTGAAATTGGCGAACGTAAATTTATCGTTATTGATACTGGCGGTATCAGTGGTAATGAAGCTGGCATTGATACAAAAATGGCGGATCAGTCCTGGCAGGCGATGGAAGAAGCCGACGCTGTCGTATTTTTAGTAGACGCTCAGGCAGGGTTGACCGCAGCCGATGAAATGATTGCTAATCATCTGCGTAAAATTGATAAGACTTGTTATCTGGTGGCCAATAAAACCGACGGCTTAAACGCTGACGTGGCGACTGTTGAATTCCATCGTATGGGCATGGGTGAGCTTTATCATATTGCCGCCGCTCATAACCGTGGCGTTACCAGCTTGATGGATATCGTACTGGGTGAATTCCCCGAGCCGGAAGATTTTGATGGCGGTGAAGCGCCAAAAGGTACACGTATTGCTGTGATTGGTCGCCCTAATGTGGGCAAATCAACCTTGGTAAACCGTATGTTAGGTGAAGACCGGGTGGTGGTGTATGACCAGCCTGGTACCACGCGTGACAGTGTGTATATTCCCTATGAGCGTCATGGTAAACCTTACACGCTAATTGATACTGCCGGTGTGCGACGTCGTAAGAACGTGAAAGAAGTAGTAGAGAAGTTCTCTATCATTAAAGCCCTGCAGGCAATTTCTGATGCCAATGTCGTTATTTGTGTGTTTGATGCGCGCGAAGGCGTGGTGGATCAGGATCTGCACATGCTGGGTTTTGCGCTGGATGCTGGTCGTTCGTTAGTTATTGCAGTGAATAAATGGGATGGCATGGACGCGGATGATAAACGTAAAGTTAAGAATGAGCTGAATCGTCGACTTGAGTTTGTCGGTTACGCCAAGATTCATTTTATTTCTGCGTTACATGGTACCGCTGTTGGCGATTTATATGGCTCCGTCGATAAGGCCTACGCCTCTGCTACGACGCGTTGGTCTACTAACAAGCTGACCTCGATTTTGCAGCAGGCCACCACTGAGCATGCACCACCGATGGTTAATGGTCGCCGTATCAAATTGCGTATGGCGCACTTGGGTGGCACTAACCCTCCGCGTTTTATTATTCACGGCAATCAGACTGAAAAAGTACCCAATAACTACACACGCTTTTTGGAAAATACCTACCGTAAAGCGCTGAAAATTGAAGGCACTCCCGTCTTTATTGAATATAAATCAGGCACCAACCCATTTGAAGGGCGTAAGAATCTACTGACGCAGCGCCAGATTGGTAAAAAACAGCGTTTGGTGGAGCACGCGCGTCACAATAAGCGCGGCCGTTAACGGCTTATTCTTTAGCAGAGGAGGGCAATAAGTTAGGCGGTTGTTTTGGGTTTGTTTTTTTGCAGCCCGGCACGTCTTCTTATTAGTAGCTAATCTATGTTGTGGCGTCCTCGCTCCATCCTGCAATTAATGCTATTCGGTCTTATCACCGTAGTGGCACCCTTATGCGTGGCGATTTTTTATACGGTGGAAACACTGGATGAGTTGGCGCGCCAGAGTCAGTCTGTAAATCAGCAAACCATTTCCCTTACCCGTAGTAGTCAGCTATTTAAATCGAGCTTGCTCGATCTTGAGCGGCAGGTACGCCAATATGCCGCCTTGGGTGATGAGGAGTTATTGAAATTGTTTGTGCATGAGCGCGAACAGCTGTTGATTACACTTCGACAAATTGATACCACTTTACCTGCTGACAGTGAGGCGGGTGGTGTCATGCGTAGCACCTGGCAGCAACTTTATGACAATCTGCAGAGTGTACCGGAATCGGGAAAGGAGATTTCTTCGTCGTTAATTCTGTTTGATCAGTTGAATGATGGTTCCAGAGCGTTTCAGGGTCAGGTGCAGGACTATGTAGATCAGCAGCTGGACGAGCTTGGTAGCCATGCTGATGACATACAGCAGTCATTGATGTTAATGGTGCTGCTATTGGCTGTGCTCACCTTTGCCTTTTCGTTGCTGTTGATTTATTGGATTAATACGCCGGTGCGGCAGATTACACGGCAGATCCGCCAGCTTGGCAGCGGCGATATGAGCCAGGAAATCCGTATTTCAGGCCCGGCAGAAATGCAAATGTTGGGCAGTCAACTGGAGTGGTTGCGATTACGGCTGGATGAGTTGGAACGGCAAAAACTGCAATTTTTGCGGCATATGTCCCATGAGTTAAAAACACCACTGGCAAGCTTGCGTGAGGGTGCAGACTTATTAGTTGAAGGCGTGGTGGGCGAGCTGCAACAAAAGCAGCAGGAAGTGGTAGAAATTATTCAGGCTAATAGTCGTGAACTACAGCGTTTGATTGAGAATTTGCTCGATTATAACCAGATGCTTCATAGTGAAGGTCTGCAAATACAGCCCCAACCACTACTGCCGTTGTGGCAAGATTTGATTGCCGCTCATCAGATGACGATCGATCGTAACGCATTGCAGTTGAGTGTTGAGGGTGAGATTGATCAATGGCCAGTGGATGAAACAAAATTCAAGGCGGTATTGGATAATTTGCTCTCCAATGCGGTCAACTATACGCCGCCACAGGGCAGTATTAGTATACATTGGCGAGAAGATCAGGGCATATTAAGCATGGATGTGGCAAATTCCGGTGAGGCAATATCCGAGCAGGATCAGGATAAAATCTTTGAGCCCTTTTATCAGGGCGTGAATAGTCGCAGCGGGCCTATTAAAGGCTCTGGTATCGGTCTGAGTGTAGCCCGAGAGTGTATGCAGGCACATGGCGGTAGCCTTACTTTGGAACAGCATCCGGCCTTAGCGGTGTGTTTCCGTTTACAGTGTCCTGGTACGGAGAGTGAGAAATGAAACATCTGATAGTTGCCCTGGTTATGCTGTTTTGTGTGGGCTGCGAATCACTACAGACGGCTTATTACGAAGATTGGGATCGTGCGCCAGCATTAACCGCCGAACAGCGCCACTATTGGTTGCGTGTTTCCGATTTGTATATGGAATTGACACCCGCACAGGCACAACAACGCCTAGATAATATCAATACGGATAAAAAAACCAGTTTGCAATGGTTTCGTTATGCCCTGCTTAATCAGCAGCTTAATGAGCCTGCCGGCTGGATTCGTGCACGCGATGCCTTTCGATATCTACTGGCCATAGAAACACTAGGGCAGGAGCTACATAGTCTGACTAAATTGTTACTAAAATATAATCAGAATATGATTAACTGGGATGCGCGTTATAGCAAAGTGCAGATTCAACTCAAAGAGAGTGAAGCCATGCAGCAGGTGTTGGAAGAAAAAATTCAGGCGATTACTAATCTTGAGCAGAGTATGAGTTCTCGTAAAGAGCAGGTCATTGAGCAGTAGGATAAAGGCATATGGCGGATATCAATAACCCACATATTTTATTGGTTGATGATGACCCCAGTTTGAAGCGTTTGCTGGTAATGCGCCTGGAGGCTGAGCATTATCGTGTGCGTACCGCTAATGATGGGCAGGAAGCACTGCGAGATTTGAAAGTACAGGATATTGATTTGGTGATCAGTGACCTGCGTATGGATGGCATGGATGGCATTGAGCTGTTTGAAGAAATTCAACGACAGCACCCCGGTATTCCAGTGATAATTATCACTGCTCAGGGCTCAATTTCCGATGCGGTGTCGGCTACTCAAAAGGGTGTGTTTGGATTCCTGACCAAGCCGGTTGATAAAACTGAGTTATTTGGGCAAATTGAACAAGCGCTGGCGCAAAGTAGTCGTCCGATAAGTTTAGATGATAATACGCAATGGTGTTCTCATATTCTGACGCGTAGTGAAAGCATGGAGCGATTACTGAAGACAGCTAAACGGGTGGCCGAATCTGATGTCAGCCTGCTGATTACAGGCGCTAGCGGCACGGGTAAAGAATTACTAGCGCAAGCTATCCATCGCGGCAGTCCTCGCGAGGAGCAGCCTTTTATTCCAATCAACTGTGGTGCACTACCTGAACCGCTGCTCGAATCAGAATTATTTGGTCATGTAAAAGGTGCTTTTACGGGTGCCAGTAACGATCATTTAGGTCTGTTGCGCGCGGCTGATGGCGGTACGCTTTTTTTGGATGAAATCGGTGATATGCCGGTACCGTTACAGGTTAAATTACTGCGGGTTCTTCAAGAGCGCCAAGTTAGGCCAGTGGGCAGCACCCAAAGCCATGCGGTGGATGTGCGTATTATTTCTGCAACTCACCGGGATCTAGAGCAGGCCATGCAAAGTGGCCAATTCCGTGAAGACCTCTACTACCGCCTTAATGTCGTTAACCTGAAAATGCCCATATTGAGTGAGCGCCGCGAGGATATTCCTTTATTGGCGAATCATTTTTTACAGCAATGTCAAAAAGGGCGTTACAGTAAAGCGACGGCATTTAGCCCTGAGGCTATTGATGTCTTGGTGGGGGCTGCTTGGCCAGGTAATGTCAGGCAGTTGGAAAATGCTGTGCAGCAAATTGTAGCGCTGGCGCATACCAAATTGATCCCCGAGTCTCTGGTACGCGATGCGATTGCCAGTGAATCGGGCGTGATGCCGTCCTTTAATGATGCCCGTCATCATTTTGAACGTGATTATCTGGTGAAGGTGTTGAGGCTCACGGAAGGCAATGTATCGCGTGCGGCAAAATTGGCGCAACGTAATCGCACGGACTTCTATAAATTGCTGCAACGCCACGATTTGAAACCGGATCAATTCAAGAGTTAACAATTTACTTGAGCTGTCTCTAATATGCGACAATTGTTGCCGGATTGAAGTCGCGTCCATACTGACGTTTGCTGCTTTTTCTTTTTCTATAGCCGCTTTAGGTAGAATCTGTTTCCAAAAGCAGACGCTGTAACCTATTGAAATGAAAAATAATTTTCTATTATGTTTATTATCGTCGCTAAAAGGAGACGATTGTTGGTGTATTTCCCTCTCTTTAGGTTGCCATTTTGTTAAGTTTCTCTATAACTCGTTGAAATGTAATATCAAACAATAACTGGCATAAGTTTTGCTTTCGGTTTAGGTGTTGTTTTAATAATGCTCACAGCGCGTATTCATGGGTTTGTATTGGCGGAAGAATTTTAACCTCCTGCGAGTTTTGCTTGATAACCGAGTTTAATTAGGCTGGCCAGCACCTGTTCGCGGTAATCTCCCTGGATTTCGATAATGCCGTCTTTAACTGTGCCGCCGCTACCGCAGCTTTTTTTGAGTTGTTTAGCTAAGGTTTTTAGGTCGTCAGCTGCTAAGGGTACGCCTTCAATAAGGGTGACGCCTTTACCTTTACGGCCTTTGGTTTGACGGTGAATACGGATAACACCATCGCCAGCGGGCGGAGCTGAGTTCTGTTTGCATTGACACTGTTGTTGGGGTTGTTCGCAGCCGGGACAGAGGCGACCTTGGTCGGTGGAATAAACAAGGCGGGATGAGCGGGTCATTGATTTTTCCTGATAAAAGAAATCAATGATAAGGCAAGCCCGCTGTAATCTACACTAATAACATTGAATCGAGGCATTTTTGATTCAATTTGATTTACTGGAATGCTTATGAAGACTCTAATTCGATTACGTTCTTTTATCTCGCTGTCGTTGCTTTGCGTGCTGCTGGGTGCGCCGCTTCATGCCGAAGAAAAAGTGATGGACCTGGATCAACTGGATGTCAGAAATGACCTGCGTTATGCCGCGGAGCAGGCTCAACCCTTCACAGGGAATGCGGTCAGTTATTTTGCTGACGGCATGCAAAAACTTCAGGTTAGCTTTGAGCTGGGCCTTAAACACGGCAAGGAAATTGCCTGGTATGAAGATGGTCAGTTACGCTACGTGGTGCGTTATCTAAATGGCGAGCCACAAAGTGTGGGTTCAACCTGGTATGCCCGTTCCAGTCAGGCTAATGTGGCGGTTTCTGCGTTACGTTTTTGTGACGAAGAAGGTGTGAACGTTGGTTTTTGCGACCCTGGGTTACAAGAATCCAGCCGTATCGAATTTACGCCCTAAAACTCTTGTCTTTTAGCATAGCTGGTGCTGACAGAACTAACACCAGCTATACCCGCTCGTTATCAATTATTCTCTCCCTTCTCTTGGGTAGGCTACTCATTCTTAATGAATAGCCTCTATTTCTGACTGCTGATCTTGCTGGAATAACATGCGGTCGGTGTATGACTAAGATGCAATCTTTAAGGTGCTTTGATACTGTATAGAATGCAGTGTTTTGTTTCACAGACGCTGTCATTGAGGTGTCTATGGTGAAAAAATACCGAATCGAAGCAGACAGCCTGGGGCAGTTAAAAATTCCTGTTAACGCTCTCTACGGCACACAGACCCAGCGAGCCATTGAAAACTTTTCCGTCAGCCAGCTATCAATGCCGGCCATCTTTATCTCTGTATTGGGGCTGATCAAGAAAACAGCCGCTACAGTTAATCAACGGCTGGGGCTGCTAGATGAGTCCCGCGCTACAGCCATTATTCAAGCCTCGGCAGAGGTGCAAGCCGGTTTGCACGATATACAGTTTCCGGTCGATGTGTTTCAAACCGGTTCTGGTACCAGTAGCAACATGAATGCCAATGAGGTGATCGCAACCTTGGCGGCGCACTCCAGTGGGCTGGATATTCACCCCAATGATCATGTCAATCTTGGTCAAAGCAGCAATGACGTGATTCCCACCGCGATACACGTCAGCGCCACGCTGCAGCTAACAGGTCAACTGTTGCCTGCTTTGACACACCTTCAACAGACTATAGAAAAGCGGGCGCCGGAATTGAGCAAGCATATTACCACCGGTCGCACCCACCTGATGGATGCTATGCCCGTTTCATTGGCGCAGCAGCTTGATGGCTGGGCCGCGCAGGTGAGTTTGGATATTCAGCGTTTACACAGCACGCTACCAAGGCTTTGTCAGCTGGCGCAAGGCGGTACTGCAGTGGGCACAGGCATTAATGCCCATGCGGATTTTGCTCGCTGCTTTGCCGAACAGCTAAGTAACGAAACAGGACTGACTTTTTCACCCAGTAGTTGTTTTTTTGAGGCTTTAAGTTGTCAGGATAGTGCCGTGGAATTGTCGGGCCAGCTGCGGGTGGTGGCGGTTAGCATTATGAAAATTGCCAATGATTTGCGCTGGATGAACAGTGGGCCATTAGCCGGGTTAGGTGAAATCGAACTGCAGGCTTTGCAACCAGGCAGTAGTATTATGCCTGGCAAGGTGAACCCGGTGATCCCGGAAAGTGCGGCGATGGTGGCTGCCCAAGTGATGGGCAACGATGCGACGATTGCGATTGCTGGACAAAGCGGTAACTTTCAACTGAATGTGATGTTACCGGTGATTGCCTATAACCTGTTGCAAAGTATCGAGTTACTGACGTCAACCTGTTACCTACTGGCTGATAAAGCCATTGCCACCTTTACAGTCAACGCCGATACTCTGCAGAAAAAGTTGGCTCGTAATCCGATGTTGATAACCGCCCTCACGCCAGTGATTGGCTATGATAAAGCTGCTGAGATAGCCAAGCAGGCGTACCGTGAAAAACGCTCGATACTGGACGTTGCGGTAGAAATGACGGGCATGCCGCGTGAGAGGTTAGCTGGTCTGTTGGCACCGGATTTGTTACTAAATCAGCCGCCTGACCACAAACATACTTCAGACGATAATTAATCAAAACTTGTCCCTTGATAGGGGCTGAGCATTGTCCCCTGTTACGGTACAATAGCGGCCGTTCCAGAAAACCCCCATTCTAGCAGAGCGTGTTATATGACCTTAATTCGTGAAGAAGACCTGATCCAAAGCGTTGCCGAGGCACTGCAGTATATTTCCTATTATCACCCAACTGACTTTATTCAGGGCGTACATGAAGCCTATTTGCGTGAAGAATCTCAAGCTGCCAAGGATGCCATGGCACAGATTCTGATTAACTCACGTATGTGTGCTGAAGGTCATCGCCCTATTTGTCAGGATACCGGCATTGTGACGGTATTTTTAAAAATCGGTATGAAGGTGCAATGGGATACTGATAAAACCGTTAGCGATCTGGTTAATGAGGGTGTACGTCGCGCCTATATGGATCCAGATAACCTGCTGCGTGCTTCGATTCTTGATGACCCTGCCGGGGCTCGAAAAAATACCAAAGATAACACACCAGCAGTCATTCACATGGAAGTTGTGGCTGGTGATAAAGTGGAAGTACATGTCGCGGCCAAGGGCGGCGGTTCGGAAAACAAATCCAAAATGGTGATGCTCAACCCAAGTGACAGCATCGTTGATTGGGTGGTAAAAACTGTACCAACCATGGGCGCTGGCTGGTGCCCGCCAGGTATGTTGGGCATAGGCATAGGTGGCACGGCTGAAAAAGCCGCCTTGATGGCAAAAGAAGTGCTGATGGATCCGATCGATATTCACGAAATTCGTGAACGTGGCCCACAAAACCGTGTTGAAGAACTGCGTATTGAGATTATGGATGCGGTTAACAATCTGGGCATTGGTGCTCAAGGTCTGGGTGGCTTGACCACCGTGCTGGATGTCAAAATCATGGATTATCCAACTCATGCGGCTTCCTTGCCGGTTGCTATGATCCCTAACTGTGCTGCCACCCGTCATGCGCACTTCACGTTGGATGGTTCTGGTCCTGCCGTATTAACACCACCTAAACTGGAAGATTGGCCGGAAATTACCGAGACAGCTGGCAACAGTGTTCGTCGCGTTAATCTGGATGATGTTAAGCACGCTGATATTCAAAATTGGCAACCGGGTGAAACCTTGCTGCTGTCGGGAAAAATGCTGACCGGGCGTGATGCCGCTCATAAACGTATGACGGAGATGATGGCCAACGGCGAGCCACTGCCGGTTGATCTCACAGATCGCTTTATTTACTACGTGGGCCCGGTTGATCCGGTTCGCGAAGAGGTTGTTGGTCCAGCCGGTCCGACCACAGCAACCCGTATGGATAAATTCACCGAAACCATGCTTGCCGAAACCGGTCTGATTGGCATGATTGGTAAAGCTGAACGTGGCCCAACGGCAATTGAAGCCATTAAAAAGCACAAGGCGGTATACCTGATGGCGGTTGGTGGTGCGGCTTATCTTGTGTCCAAGGCGATCAAGAAAGCTGAAATTGTGGCTTTCCCGGAAATGGGTATGGAAGCCATTTATGAGTTTGACGTGGAAGACATGCCGGTCACGGTGGCGGTTGATGTGAAAGGCGAGTCGGTTCACCAGACGGGTCCTGAACATTGGCACCATATTATTGAAGAACGGGTGCTAGAGGTTAAATAGAAGCGAATAGTTACGCCTGTTGTTGTCCCTGTTGTCGTGGCAGGAACAGGCGTAAAATGACTTCTATAGCCCTGATCAGCTGAGGTGTCCGATGACCTATTTAATTGAAGAAGCTTGTGTTGCCTGCCGTACAGCAACAGACCCACTAAGCGATATGGAAATCGAGGCCCTAGAGCGAGAGCTGCCGGGCTGGGTAGTGGAGGAACGCGATGGTGAAAAACAGCTTGAGCGTGCCTATAAATTCAAAAATTTTTCGCAAGCACTGGCCTTTAGTAATGAGGTGGGTGAGTTGGCCGAAAGTGAAAAACATCATCCCGCGTTATTAACCGAATGGGGTAAAGTGACCGTCACCTGGTGGACACATAGTATCGGGGGGTTGCATAAAAATGATTTCATTTTGGCAGCACGAACCGATCAATTGTTCACTGATTAACATTACTGATATTAATTCGAAGTGACCTCAATAGACTTTGACGAGCAGGCGCGTTACGAGCGCCTGGCTGATATTGTTCTGGAGCTCGAAGCGGCGCTACGCGAGCATCAGCTATGGGAAAACTCGCCGCCATCACCCGCAGCCTTGTTAAGCTCTCAACCCTTTTGTTTTGATACTTTGCGGTTCACCCAGTGGCTGCAGTTTGTTTTTATCGAGCGTGTCATAGTGATTGTTGAATCTGGCGGACAATTACCGACCCGCAGCGGCATTGTGGCAATTGCCGAAGAGAACTTTAAGGGCGTTTCCTTTGATGCCCGGCGGATTATTTATGCCTTAGCACAGTTTGATGCGCTGATTGAAGGTGATCTACAGCATAAATAAAAACCATTTTTTGGAGCTAATTTCTCACCACTTTGTCTATTCCATCTACAATTAAAGGGTCCTTCTGAATAAACCATAGAGGCATTATTTTCCAACTGGTTTTGCAAAACGCCAGTGTTGTCATCTTGGGCATGTTTAGTGATCCCCAAATACCCCGTTGCTTTAAAGGTGGATTCGTTGTTTCAACTTTTTCCTCGCGCTGTGCTGGCGTTTCTGACGCCTTATCTATTGTTGGTTATCGGTTACGCCACGCTGGATATTTTTAATGATTTGTCAGTTAATCAGCTGGCAACCTTGCGACTGGTTCCCTATAGCCTGTTTGCGGTCAGCGCTTGCATTAGTCTGTATTTTGGCCGTAACCGAATCTTTTATCTGTCTTCGTTGATGGTACTGCTGCACTGGGCATTGAGCAGCTATTATCCCTATATTGAAGCGCTACAGCAGCGCCACTTGTTACTCGTGTTGGGCGTTTTAGTACCGCTGAATTTAGCGGTATTGTCACTGTTTCGCGATCGTGGTCTGACCTCGGTACAGAGTTATTTTATGGCCTCTGTACTGGGGTTGCAGCTGGCTTTATTAGTGGAAGTAATGAACGGCGATTTGAGCGAGTGGCTGCAGGGTATTGAGCGGTTGTTTACCTCATTGACCTGGCTATCGGGTTTGTCATTAGCGCTACCAAACAGTGTGTTGATCAGCCTGGTGCTGTCGATTCTCGTCATTATATTGCGCATTACTTTCCGCAAGACACCATTGAATAATGCGCTGCTGGCGGTGTTAATGACGTTGGGATTAGCTTTTCATTTTATCTATGCGACGACAGCGACGACAGCGGCCACCGTATTGTTTATTGTGGCTGGGCTGATAGCGCTGTTGTGCCTGCTTCAGCATTCCTATGATATGGCCTACCGTGATGAGCTTACGGGATTGCTGGGAAGAAGAGCGTTAAACGAGCGTTTTTTAAGACTTTCTGGTCGCTACTGCATTGTTATGGTGGACGTTGATCACTTCAAGAAATTCAATGACACCTATGGACACGATGTGGGTGACCAAGTGCTTAAAATGCTTGCTGGACAGCTTGAGAAAACGGGAGCAGGCGCGCGCGCTTACCGGTATGGAGGCGAAGAATTCGTACTGGTATTTGAAGGCAAGACACTGCTGCAAATTGAATCGCACCTTGAAAAATTACGCATATCTGTTGCTGACTATCCTATGAAAATACGTGCTGCGGGACGCCCAAAGGACAGTAAGGGCAGCCAAAAAATGCGTAGAAAAGGTGGTGGCCAGCGACCGTTGAGGGTCGCCATCAGTCTGGGCGCAGCGCAGCGAAATGAAAAACTGAAAAATCCTACTGTCGTTATGAAAGCTGCTGATAAGGCGCTTTACCGTGCCAAAAATGCGGGACGAAATCAGCTGAAATTGAGTCACTAATTATTTGTTTCTAGAGTTTGGTCGCGGATGAAATATTTCTTTGTCTAGTCGGGCCGATGGTTTAGCAGTTTTTGAAATTACTCCTATACTGAAAAACGTTGATTTCAAAGTTTATATGCCGGTAACAAGTAGCACATCGGCATCATAAAGCTCGTACCAGTAGCGATTATCAGGATATGGTTATGCAGGAATTAAAAGATTACCTTCAAATATTAATTGATCGAGATGGGTCGGATTTATATTTGTCCACTGGCGCCCCGCCCAGCATTAAGGCGATGGGGCAACTTATGCCGATTGCCGAGGCACCTCTGCCCAAGGGACGAGTAGGACAGCTTGCTTATGCCGCTATGAATGAAGAGCAGATCAAGGAATTTGAAAGCAAACCCGAGATGAATTTGGCAATTTCTGAAGACTCACTGGGGCGGTTCAGGGTTAATATTTTTAAACAGCGTGGTGAAGTGGCCATGGTGATCCGCTCAATTGTAACGGATATCCCCTACTTTAAAGACCTTGGACTACCAGCGATTCTACCTGAGCTGGTGATGGAAAAGCGTGGTTTGATTTTATTTGTCGGCGGTACTGGTTCAGGTAAGTCTACTTCGTTGGCCTCTCTGATTGATCACCGTAATACCAATAGTGCGGGTCATATTATTACCATCGAAGATCCTGTGGAGTTTGTGCACCGTCACAAGAAAAGTATCGTAAACCAGCGTGAAGTTGGCATGGATACGGATAACTATGAAGACGCGTTGGAAAACACGCTGCGTCAGGCGCCCGACGTTATTCTGATTGGTGAGATTCGTAGCCGAGAAACCATGGAGCACGCCATTGCTTTTGCTGAAACGGGTCACTTGTGCCTGTCGACCTTGCACGCCAATAATGCGAATCAGGCGCTGGATCGTATCATTAACTTTTTCCCTGAAGAACGGCATAAACAACTGTTTTTGGATTTGTCATTAAACCTGCGAGGTATTATCTCTCAACGCTTGATTCCCACGGTGGATGGCAAGCGGGCGGCAGCTATCGAAGTGTTAACCGGCACGCCACGGGTTAAAGATTTAATTAAAAAAGGCGATGTGATTTCCCTTAAGGAAGTGATGGAAAAGTCTGCTGGTCAGGGTATGAAAAGCTTTGATCAGGCGCTGCTGGAATTGTATCAGCAAGGTAAAATCAGCCTCGAAGAAACGCTGCGTAACGCCGATTCGGCTAATAACCTGCGATTGAAAATCACCTTGAGTGAAAAGGAGGGGAAGAAGCCTGCGACACCTCCGCAAGTGGCGAAACCTGCCAGTGAGCCAAGACGTGAAATTCCTCGAGCGCCGAGTGTGAAAAATGATCTGCGCAAGCTGCGTGAACAGGCACAGCAAAGCATTAAGGTTGAGCCGCAGAAACCCAAAGTGCAGGCGGCCGCTAATTCAGGTTTTTCGCTGAAACCTTTGGATGACGAGGAAGCAGAGCTTTATTAAGATTGCCTAGTCTAGACCTTTGCATAATTGTTCTTTTGCCTTACCAGAAAACAAAATTCCGGCTTATGCAAAGGTCTCTAGTCGATTGATAATCACTTTTTAATAATAATCTGTTTAGAATAAGGCCCGCTGTTAACACTGCGGGCTTTTTTATGCTGTGTTTCACCTACAATGAACCGCCTCACAGACAGGATTAGGCCCATGAGCTTTTACTGGTACGACTTTGAAACCTTTGGCGCTGATCCATTTCGCGATCGCCCCTGCCAGTTTGCGGGTATTCGCACCGACGAAGATTTTAATGTTATTGGTGAGCCGGATGTTTTTTTCTGTCAACCTGCCGATGATGTATTGCCACATCCGGAAGCTTGCCTGATTACGGGTATTACGCCCCAGCAAGCAAAAAGTGAAGGCGTCACTGAAGCCGAATTTATTGCTCGTATTCACCGCCAGTTTGCAGAACCTGGTACCTGTGTGCTGGGTTATAACAGCCTTCGTTTTGATGATGAAGTCACTCGTAATACCCTGTACCGAAATTTCTACGACCCCTATGCGCGAGAGTGGCAAAACGGCAATTCGCGCTGGGATATTATTGATATGGTGCGCCTGACAAGAGCGCTGCGGCCTGACGGCATTATTTGGCCTGATCATAAGGATGGCAGTCCCAGTTTCAAACTCGAACATCTGACGGCGGCTAATGGTATTGAGCACGTCTCAGCTCACGATGCCTTATCGGATGTGTGGGCCACTATTGAAATGGCGCGACTAATAAAAACCAAACAGCCAAAACTGTATGATTTTGTTTATCAACACCGTGATAAACGAGTGGTTGACCAGCAGTTGAATTTGTTGGCACAGAAGCCGGTGTTGCATATTTCTTCCATGTATCCTGCAGAAAGAGGCTGTGCGGCCGTGGTCGTACCTTTGGCGCGTGACCTGACCAATAAAAATGCCGTTTATGTGTATGACTTGAGTGTTGATCCACAGCCGCTGTTTGAGTTGACTGCGGAAGAGTTGAGCACCCGTATTTTTACTCGCCGAGAGGACTTACCGGAGGGTGTTGAACGTATTCCCATCAAGGCGGTGCATATCAATAAATGTCCAATAGTAGCGCCAGTCAATGTTGTGACGCCGGAAGTGGCAGAGCGACTGGGGATTGACCCGCAACGTTGCCGGGCGAATTTAGAGCAAATCAAAGCGGCGGGCCGGTTGAGCGAGAAAATACAGGCGGTATTTTCAACGCGCGAATTTGCCGCTGCCAGTGATCCGGATGCAGCTATCTACAGTGGTGGCTTCTTCAGTAGCCAGGATCGACAATTGATGGATCAGTTACGCAGTTTGGCGCCTGAACAGTTGAGTAGTTTTCAGCCTCCCTTTAATGACGCACGTCTGCCGGAAATGCTGTTCCGTTACCGTGCGCGAAATTACCCTGAGACGTTATCGGCTGAGGAACGTGCGCAATGGCAGGAGTTTAGGGCGGCTTGTTTCTCGGATGAAAGCATTGGCAGTAGCCTGACGTTACAAAGCTATTTTGAGCTCATCGAAACATTGCTTGAAACCCGCGAGATGGCCAGCGATAAACGCCAAGTGTTAATTGAACTACAAGAGTACGGGCAGTCGCTACAGGCCAGTTTAGTGGAGTAGCACGCTGCTCAAAAACTCCGATTAGCGGATGATTTTTCAACAATCTGTTAGAACGTGTTACTTAACAAAACCCTCGCTTAATGTGATGAGTTGAGCCTTGTCGACGGCTCGATAAGGTATGAGGTCGAGAATGTTTTGATTGCTTGTAGCTATGCTGGTCAGCTGACGAGGTTGGTCGATAAATTCGCGTTGGTAGCTTTCATTTAAGTACACCAGATCAATAGCTTTAATGGCTGCAACTAATTGTTCTCGGGTATCAAATTTGAAATTTTCACGATCAATTTCACGCCAATAACGATTGCTGCGCTGGCTCAGGCGTAGATCCTTTTCCATAATTTTGCCGATTAGGGCGCGTTTGTGTGAGTTCAAAGTGGCTTCGTCGAGCGTGTTTAACGTATTTGAGGCGGTGCCTATAAAGCCTTCAATAGCACTGACAATATTCTCGGCGGTTGTATTAGGCGATTGCACGTTAAAGGCCAACGCCGGTGCCTCCAGTAAGGTCATGGGAGTACTGAAAACGATATAGCCCAGTTGCTGGCGAGTGCGAAGCTCATGGAAGAATGGTGTCGATAAAATTTGATTGAGCAGGGCAAAACGCGCGCGCGTGGCAATGTCTTTATTATCGCCCTGAATGTACAGGGTGACGGCGTTATCGTTGTGCTCAACTTCTAACTGATGCAGCAGTTTTTGCTTAATAGGCAGTTTATGAATCTGCGGTCTGGCGATAGCTTGAGCAGGTCTTTGTTTGGTCAGGTTAGATTCTATTTGTTGTACTCTACCGGCCATATCGTCATGGTTGATATTGCCATTTCCCAGTACTTCAATATCCAGTTGTTGTAGGAAACGCTTAGCGAATTTCTGTAAGTCATCCGGCTGTAATGGTGTTAATGCCGCGATCAGTTGCAGCTCATTCCAGCTGGGGCTGGTAACTAGCTGTGACGTTTTGCCAAGGCTTTGGTTGTAGGGCTTTTGTTTGAGTGCATTGTGCCAACTGCGCAGCAACTCATCTTTATGTCGACTAAAGATATCGCTGTCGATGGTTGGATTGTTCAATGCCTTGAGAATTTCTTTCAGTAGCAGTGGCTGCTTGTCATGATAACCCGAGATGCGCACGCTAATACCACGTACGTGCGGATACAGTTGATAACTTAGGCCCGCCAGCGTGGCTGGATAACTGAATTCATTGAGCTGTTCGTTAACATTTTTTACGTACAGTGAAGTAAGCGCAACATTGAGTGCAGATTGGTTGGCGAGTGGCGAACGTAGAGTGAAGTAAAAGTCCGCTTTGGGTGTTTTGAAAAAGGTGTCCGTGCTGTGCCAGTAGGATATGCCGCTGGCTGTGACCTGCTGTGTTGGTTTTTTCGTTTCAGTACCGGGTGTTTGCACCAGATTTAAACGGGTTGGAATGAAGGGGTTGGCCTGAGGCAGATGGATTGCCGTATTGGCGGCGCTGTTTAGCCATGTTTGTTGTTGCTGTTCGCTAATGTTAGAGGTGCTGAAAGAGGCCTTGAAGTGTTTGCTTGTTTGATCTGTTGGCAGGTCTTTGCCAGCCACCATCATCAACATGTTGTCAGGGCGCAGAGCGGCTATGTAGTTGGCAATTAATTGAGGTTGGTAGTCAGACATTTGATAGGGTGCGCTAAGTACCTGTGTCGCCGGCACATGCTTTAACTGGCTGGCAAGACGGGTGACATAATGCATGTTATTGCCGTTTTCCTGAAATTTAAAATCCAGTTTGGCCAGTTGCGCCTGTTCCTGATAACGCCACTCTTTAATGCCCTGTTGTTTGATTAATTCAATGCTTTTGAATAATGCGTTGGTCACGGCGTCGGTATTTTTTAAACCCTGCTCGGTGAGGCCAATTCTGATTTGCAGGGCGCCTTGCTGGTTGCTCTCAAAACCCATGCCAGCGCTTAGACTATCTGCCCAACCCTGGCTTTTCAGGAAAGAAAGCAAACTACCTTGCCCCTCATGACCCAGTAGGTTGCTGAGGTAATGTATTGGTTTACTTTCAAAATGGGGGCGCGTGCTGGGCACAGGAAATAAATACGTGACCTGGCGCAGATCTTTATTTGGTCGTGTGTTGATCCGCAGTGGTAGCTGCTGATCGGTAAATAGAGGCTGCTTGAAACTCGGTGCGGGGCTGTCGTGATTGGCAACCGCAGCAAACGTTGTGGACACTAATTGACGTAATTCAGCGATCGGTTGAGTACCAAGTACTACCAGCGACATTCGGTTGGCGGAGTAATGTTGTTGATAAAATTTTAATAAATCGTTACGCACCGGCTGATTTTTACGGTCGGCTAATGTCTGCAAACTGCCTATAGAAAATTGCGAGAAGGGGTGAGAAGGATTACTGGCAGCCTTAAGCACTTCGTATTGCAGGCGGCTATCGTCCTTTATCTTTGCTTGATATTCCGAATGTACAGCGTGTTTTTCACGATCCACGTATTGGTCATCAAACAGTGGGGAGATAAAAAACTGGGCAAACCGATCCAGTGTTGGTTCCAGGTCACTGGCATTTACATCAAAAAAATAATTGGTTTCATCGAAGGCCGTATAGGCATTGTGCGAGCCACCATGTTCACTAATAAACTGTTGATACTCTCCGGCCTCCGGGTATTTTTCTGTACCCAAAAATAGCATGTGTTCGAGAAAATGCGCCAAACCTTCACGGTCCTTGGGATCTGAACCACTGCCTACGGTAACACTTAATGAGGCCGCAGCTTTGTCTGCTTCAGGATCGGAAATCACCAGTACCTGTAATTTATTTTTTAGTGTAAAAGCCAGATAGTCACGGCTGTCAGTCGGGCTTTTAACGATGTTGTCAGAGCCTATTACGGATGAGGGCAGTAAATCCTGACAGCCACTGACTATCAAAATCAGTGCTAACGTCGACAATATATGTATAAAACGAGGTGTTGATTTTGTATTGGCTGTGAATAGGTTTGGCACGCAGAGCTTCCCTGGCGGAGAGTAGTTTCAAAATTGACACCTGATTTTAGCGCAGGTTCGGATGAAGACATATTAAAGGCGGAATAATTTTGTGCTGAGCACTTTTGTGAAAATTCAGATGCCGATGTCATCATGGCTGTTGTTTGGTCTGAAGGGGCTGTGTGATGTGAGCTAGCAGCGGAAGGCTATTTCGTGAGGAGGTAGCGCGCTGACATTTAATCTGCGTCGGTGTAGATTCCTGAACCTGTGGTCTTCCACTTAGCGATCACATGCCTATAATAGTGCTGTTTTATTGGTTGCTATATCCGGCCCAATTTCTGATTGTTGTGGATGCTGATGCTCAAATTATTATCAAAATTTCCATTGCCTGTGCTGCACCTGTTTTCCGGGTTGGTGTATTTCCTGTTGTACCGTGTCGTTGGTTATCGGCGAGCAGAGGTGTCTGCGCATTTAAAGCAGGCTTTTCCGGATAAATCAGCACAGCAACTGACCGACATTGCGAAAGGTTTTTACCGCAATCTTGCCGATGTCATGGTTGAAGCGATTCATTCCGGCAGTATGGACGAACAAGATTTTGAGCAACGGGTCGAGCATGTGAACCTGGATGTGCTTCAACCGCTAATTGATCAAGGACAGTCATTTATTTTGTTGGGTGGGCACTGCTGTAACTGGGAGTGGCTGTTGCTCTCCACCAGCACGAAATTACCCATTGCTATGGATGTGGTGTACAAACCGTTGCATAACCAAGCCTCCGACCGTTTTATGTATGAAACACGGTCACGTTTTGGTGTTGATCCTATCGATCTTAAAGATTTTACCTCCGAAGTCAGGAAGCGCAAGGATAGCCAGCGAGCTTATTGTATTCTTGCCGATCAGCGCCCTGCGGCCGATGGACGTGCTCACGTGACTCAATTTTTAAATCGCGACACACGGTTTTTTATTGGCCCTGAAAAAATTGCCCAATTCGTTAAAATCCCGGTGGTGTTTGTAAAAATGACACGGGTTGCTCGGGGTAAGTATCAAGTGGCCTTTGAGATATTGGCTGAACCTCCCTACCAAAAGAAACGTGATAGTTATCCCGTTACTGAGCAGTACGTACGAGCGCTGGAACAGCAGATTATGGAATATCCAGAGGGCTGGTTGTGGAGCAATCGACGCTGGAAATCCACCTAGTTATGACACACTAAAGCTATCCAAACCCTGCCTGAAATATCCCCTTGAACAGATTTTTCTATCTCAATAGGTGTAAAAACGGGTGCTCAATAGAGTCCCGTAATTTGTAGTGAGGCTGATCATCGACTTGGTACGTGAAATTCTTGAGGCCATGAAACCTCGTAAG